>Ga0207886_10057_pt1 | contig 280522 bp, 304 predicted proteins | sample LinPmetageLP35_FD_184048 | JGI IMG/M metagenome (GOLD analysis project Ga0207886, IMG submission 184048) | Marine viral communities from the Pacific Ocean - LP-35 (SPAdes) | ecosystem: Environmental > Aquatic > Marine > Oceanic | place: Pacific Ocean | collected 2009-08-31
ACGCGACAAGGAGAGGGCGTATAAGCCGGGGGAGGCGCGGCCGGGGTAAGAGGGAGGAACGACCGACCCGGCTAGCCCCGGCTGCGCAACCTCGACGACTCCCGAACACGTTCCCGGACCCTAACCCTCCACAGAATTTCGGTTCCATCTGTAGCTATATGATAAGCCAAATGTCCTCACTGGGCCCCTCTCTCAAAACTTCAACAAGCCTTTGGTGGCCATTGATCCAAGCCAGGGAGATTTCTTCGGCGGCCAAGATGTTTTTCTCTCTCTTACAGTCTGTGATTGTGGTACTCCTTGCCATTCTGCTGTCATATATTTACTCGGCATATGGGACACTTTTGAGAAAACTCCCGGGTCCTTTCTGGGCTCGGTTCTCTGGTTTCTATCGTTTTTCCCTTGTCAAAGGAGGGACGTCCCCTGAGAACTATCGTTCCCTCCACCAAAAATATGGCTCCATCGTACGAACCGGCCCGAATCACGTCTCTATCTCAGAGCCTGCAATGATCTCAGAGATATACGGCATCGGTAGCGATTACCGAAAGACAGAATTCTACACCACCATGGCACCTCACTATCAAGGAACTGTCCTTAACAGTCTGTTCACAGCTCGGGATACCTCGTATCACAAAAGTCTGAAAAGTCAGGTGGCTCAGCTATTCTCCATGACGAACATGAAGAATTATGAGCCTCACGTTGATGAGTGCAGCGCAATCTTCCTCTCAACAATGGAGGACGCGGCAAGAAATAACGATGTTGTGGATCTATCCGTGTGGCTGCAGTGGTATGCGTTCGACGCGATTGGAAACATAACCTTTCAAAGGAAATTCGGATTCATGGAGCGGAAAGAGGATGTTGACGAAATGATTGAGGGCATTGATCTTGGCCTGCAATACGTCAAAGTCATCGGCCAATTTCCGAATTTGCACCCCTATATCATGGGGAACCGATTCTGGATGTTTTTCCTGAAACGTTTCGCAAACCTCAAGGACACACTCAGCAAGTTCATGGTGGTGAGCGTTGAATAGCCCGAACATTGATGACTGGTGCTGAAAATCTTCAGATCACCGCAGATCAGATTACATTGTACGATAACGATACAGAGAAGCATCAGAGGACCGACTTTTTGGCACAGATCAGATCGAAAAAGGACAAAAGTGGCAGAATGACTCATCGAGATGAAATGAATCATTTGTCGAATAACCTGTAAGCTCGTGTCTCAGCACCCAGGTTGTGATACTGAACCTTCATAACAGACTCGCTGGAAGTGACACAACTGCTATATCTCTACGAGCTTGCTTCTACTACCTCATCAAGACACCTCACGCTTATGAGAGACTTGTTCAAGAGATTTTCGAAGCAAACAGCCGAGGGCGGCTATCACCTTTCGTGACTTACGACGAGTCATTACACCTTCCATATCTGTTAGTCTTCTTCGTTCTTTGCTTCTTGCTACTCTACGGTTTGCTGACAAGATCTGCATTCAGTCAGTCTGTAATAAAGGAAGCTTTACGCATGCATCCGGGAGTAGGTTTTCCACTTGAGCGATATGTTCCATCGGGTGGTAGGATTCTTTGCGGATATTTCGTTCCAGCGGGTACGAACGTCAGCATTTCAGCTCCAGTCATTCACCAAAATCAAACCATTTTCGGCGCCGATGCAGACACTTTCCGGCCTGAGAGGTGGATCGAGGCGAGTGCGGAGCAGCTGAAGATCATGGATAGAGCTATGTTGCATGTAAGTGCTTTGGATCCGGTATTAGCCCTTCTCATGTGAAGTATTGTTAATCAACCCAGTTTGGCTACGGAACTCGAACTTGCATTGGAAAGAACATATCGTTGATGGAAATGGGGAAATTCATCCCTCAGGTACTGCGTCACTTCCACCTCCAGTGGGCATCACCCAATACTGAATGGACGACGAACGCGGCTTGGTTCTGGAAGCAATCTAATATCTTGGTTCGTTTTCAGTCGAGGGATCAAAAACTGTCATGAACGACAGCATTTCAAAAGCATTCGAAGTTCTTTCGACTCTAGAATTAGACATAAAGTCTGGAGACAATACAAATAGCCCACTGAGCTGTGTAGCATTTCAACGCAAAGCTTACGCAGCTCGGTAGTAAACATCAGCCCAATGAGCTCAATCAGCCGTCAAAGAGTGATCCTCCGGCGCTGCGAGTGCTTGAGATTTACAGGAGAGTAACCAATGATACTGAGTGTTCTGAGTCCGTAAGGACTATGGCTGGGTAGGTGGGCTGCATTGGTTGAGTTCGAACTCTGCCCGCGAGCTAGTCCACATACCCCGCAATGTCGGTTCGTCTGCCCACAATCTGCCCTCCACAAATCAACTACCAATCATACAACACCTCCCTTAGTCAATGGCAGTGATACGGCGAGACCAGCAAGGATCAAAAGGTGATCGATGGAGATTGCGGAAAAGCAAATGCCATTAACCTACTCTGGGTCATTAATGCAAGTTTTTGAGTAAAAATTTGCCGGAGGCTTTCTGATGAATCGGATGCACAATACTGAAATTTCAACGAAAAGATTGCTCACCGCAAATACGTAAAGGATCACAGGAATCAAGAGACTGTCCGTTCGAAATAATCTGGCAATTCTCTCGTGCATAATGCTACAGCCTTTAATCACAAGGCATGTAATGTTAATGGCTTTCATTTAGTTCTCTACCTCTGGCTGTCAAAATTGAAAAGTAAATTGTTAAACCGTGAATAGCGATATCAGGAAAATGCTGGACGGAATCGATTCTGGGGTTTTCCATGTGTCTCCTATCTATACCGTAGTGAAAGCTGCTTTCGCCGTCGATTGGGGTGCTTCCGCCCTTGCACAAAAGTCTCTCATGTTCGAACAAAATCGTCGGCCCTCATCCTTCAAACTTACGATCAGACCACAATAAAAGCACCAATACACACCCGAGCAAGCGCCAAAGCCATTGCTAACTCTGTCCTTGGGCACTTCAGTGTTGTTGGAACAGATCGACATCAGATTACTCCAACATGCAGGCAGGAAGTTTGGATCAGGTTGAGGGCTGGCTGTCACGGTGCGGGGAGAAATTGATACGGTCTTGGTGGTTGGCGTAGAGATGCTGGTAGTAGTAGCTCTAGGCCCTCCACACCCCTTCGCCGAGTTTACGACCAAGGTTGTTGATAGAGCGATGATCGTAGCAGCACTGTCCGCTGTGATGCACAAGGCCAATATCTTCCACCTTGGCCACTTTGCCGAATTCGTTCGACAAAACTCAAGCCACCGCCTGCCACCACCTGGTTGTGTTGATGCGGCGGTGCAACTCGTGTTTCTGATGACGAGGTCACTCATCTCAATTGACTCGGGGGGACCAGATCCCTTCAGAATATATGGTCGAGACTCTCGAGGCACTTCAGCCATCTTTGAGACATGAGACGAACATTCATGATTGATTGCATTTATTCGCGAATTTATGATTCAAAAATGGCCTGTTCAAACTATTGAGTTTGAAACAATGGATCTCCGCTTTGTCATAAGATCGTTAGAATATTGACTGTATAACGTTCCAGGTCGCCTTGTTCGTTCTTTGTTCCGAAGTCTACTATTGTTTCCCCAACGGACAGGTAATTTGGTACCGTTACACATCGCCCCGATGGCGCGGCAGGTGGGCCGCAGTTCCTAAAGGAGACGCGCAAGGCTTAAGGTCACTGCGGTAGAAGTCTGCCCACCTCTTCCAGAAGGATTTGCCATCGACCTCCACTCTTGTTGGCACTTCAACCACCTCTCCGTTCAGGCCTGCATTCGTGACAGCATTTTGTTGTTCACCCAAATAGAAACTGGGCATGAACAGAGTAGCGATGAGTGGGATGGCAGCCAGAACAAGAGCTGTAATCGCGATGTGGCCATTGACGTAGGAATATGCACGAATAGCCCCCTGCCATCTTCGAACTCGTAGCTGGCGCGGAGCTTTTTGATGTTACCATAGCGTGTGCTCACCACCTTCTCGCTAACACAAGGCATCTCTATGAATATCCGGTCTAGCATCTCATCTGCCCAGATCGCTGAAGACACTGCAGACCCTATGGACGATCCCAGCGTAGGCCAAAGAGTGAGAAGTGCTATGACAGCGGGCATGTCTTCGTATGGAATTGAGGCTTGGCTACTAACACGATCTCCGACAACTTTGAAGGAGCCTAGACAAGACAGTAGCTGAGCAACAACCAAACGAGCGGTAATTTGAATCATGAGGCAGGCCACTGTTTTCGGTCAGCTTCATTGCTGAAGAAGCAGACGAAGCAGACGAATCACTCAGCTCGGAATCAGCCGAGCACTGGCACCAAAAACCATCATAATCTTATAACGATAAGTGTATCTCTGAATGGGGCCAACAATCGGTCCCATAATGCTTAGTCCCATTGTAATGATGCCCAAGAAGATTGTCCACTGGTATGTCGTCCAGTTTTTAATGATGTAGATATACGATAAGTACGTGTTACGAACAGCAGATGTTGTCTGATTGAATATATGGTAGATGGTGAAAGCAGCAAGAAAGGTGCGGTTCTTGAGGAAACGTTTGGTCATGAGAGGTTTCGGGGCGAGACAAATCTCGAAGAGAACGAAGACAATGAGCATGACGCAGCCGATGACCAGCATAGCAATCATACCTCCATCTACCCAATCGTTCTTAGGCGAGTGTGAACTTCGTGCAAGCACTCTTTTAGGAAGCAAATTGGGTATATATTTCCACGTTACGTTCGTTATCTGGTTTCACTTATTTCTTATCAGCTCAGTCTTTGCAACGATGCATACTCTAAGCTACTCTTGAAGAAACATGAGTGTTGCCAAGAGTGACTCTACTGAATCAACCACTTTGTTGAATTGTAGATGTCGAGACTGCGCCGTGTTCAGCTATTTCGCCCCCCCCCTAAATCTTATCAGATCTCCTCGCATTCCATGCCGCTTCAGGACGCATTGTCCTTTCGTTGGTTGGAACCTATTTACTCAAGCTCTACCAGATCCAACGAGATTTGCCGTCCGTGTTGAGTGGATTGCGACAATTGACTATGACTATCTTTCCTTCTTCCTGTCAGTTGTTAATTGTAGACCCGTGAAAAAATTCCTCTCCTACACTAGGTGCAAGGTAGTCTTTTCTGGGTAAACAATGTTGAAAGTGGGGGGCATTGGAGTCTTGGCATTCTTCGCTACCGACTCATCTTTAACTTGTCACACAATGTACCTTGTCGCTGTTATACAGGATTATGAATACAGTGCCTGTTATAAATCGCTTGAACGCCTGATAAGTGTCCGTGTCTCTTGTTGTGTCGCAAATCGGAATCCGTCAACCATAAACAAACTAAGCGAGATAATCTGGCTACCCTATATCTGCCCCTCGTCGTCAAAGCTATTGTACCGACCAATCGATACTACAAGGACATAAATCGCACCTCGAAGATACAGTCTCCTCTTGGAAACAGGATGAGTGCATCACATTTGAGGTGGCCATAAATGGCCCCGAAATCTTTATCGTGAACTCTTGCTCCTGCTAATTAATTCAGGCCTAATACACTTGGGATGGTCATATTAGCAGATTCCACATTTGTTATATGCTTGTTGCTATCCAATAATTCTATCCAATGAACTCTAGGTGTCTTATGAACAAGTTTCGATTTCATTGCAATTTCACCACTAAGTGTCACGTGGACAGGCGTCTTCGCAAACGCGGTCGCGAAATCAGATCCCGACTTGCTAGCGACAAACCTGCCTCAAGTCCCTTTCATACTCACACCGCCAATACACAATCAATTGCACCATGGCACCCCATATAGATGACGAGGAAGACTTTGGCCTCAGTTCTGACGACGATGCAGACTTCCTTGCCCTCGCAGATCGGGTCGAGAAGCGAAAAGCTTCCGACGACATCCTGCCACCTGCGAAGCGCATTACAATCCAATCCTCTGCTCTCAAAGCATTGACGAAGAACTTCGGCATGAAGGAGTTTCGATTGAAGCAGGAACAGGTCATATCAAGGATTCTAGATGGACAGTCTGCCGCGGTCGTCTTCCCAACTGGCGGTGGAAAGAGTCTCTGCTACCAAATCCCAGCCTTGGTTTTCTCGGAGGAAGACAAGCTGGCAGGCATCCGTGGAGAAGGAGAAAGTGGCATCACACTCGTCGTATCTCCCTTGATCGCTTTAATGAAAGATCAGGTAGATGCACTCGTTCGTCGCGGTATCAAAGCAGCCTCCCTCGATTCCTCCAAGTCTCGAGAAGAATATATTCACATCTGCGAGATGCTTCGAATTGGAGAATTGAAGATTCTCTACTGCGCTCCAGAACGACTCAACAACGAGGGATTCATTGAGCAGATGAAATACGTGCGTGGAGGAATACGGCTGCTAGCTGTTGATGAAGCCCATTGCATCTCTGAATGGGGACATGCATTTCGCCCAGATTATCTCAGTCAGTAATTCTACTGCGAGACAAGCCCATCTAACATGATCAGAGATATCCAGATTCGTGAATGAGATCAATGCCGAACGAGTCGTATGCCTTACAGCAACTGCAACGCCACGAGTCGCCGATGACATCTGCAAAGCATTCAACATCGATAAATCCTGCCTCTTTCGAACGTCCACATATCGAGAAAATCTGCGACTGCTTGCAGAATCTGCCAAAAGCAAACAAGAATTTTTCCCCAAACTTTTCAAGCTCCTCGGAGACAGCCCAGGACCTACAATCGTATATGTTACACTCCAAAAGCAGACTGAACAGACGGCCAGCGACTTGCGATCCCAAGGCTTTAATGCAAAGGCCTTTCATGCTGGCATGGATACAGCTGCGAAGGCAGAGCTACAAGACGAGTTCATGCGCAGGGACGACCTAATTATCGTTGCTACAATCGCATTCGGCATGGGCATCGATAAATCAAACATCAGGAATGTCGTGCATTTCAACATCCCAAGCAGTCTCGAATCTTACAGCCAGGAAATTGGGAGGGCAGGCAGAGACGGGAAGCAGAGTATATGCATGTTCTATGTCTGCGGAGAGGACCTACATCTACGAGATATGTTTGCTCGAGGAGACCTTCAATCATTCAAATCTCTTCGTCGTCTGCTGGAGGAGATCTTTGACCCCAGCAATCCTGCACCCGTGGGGGGTGAGCTCAGGTTCTCTCACTATGCCCAAGAGAGGGAATACGACATCCGATCTACAACGTTGAAGAATATCTATGCGCAGCTGGAGCTCACCCATGGTTTCATTCGAGCCACGACACCCATCTACACCAAGTACCAATTCCAAGCAGCAAGCTCATACCCATCCGTCTTGGGTAGTGATGGATCGAAAGCCGGTATCGCCGTCAGAGGCTTCGCAAAGAAAGCAGCCAAGTTCCATCATCTTGATGTTGATGCTGCTTCACAGAGGTACGGTATTCCACGAACGGATATCATTCGTAAGCTCAATGACTTGAACGAGAATGGTGTGATTGAATTGAAGCCTTCGGGTGTCTTGAACGTGTACAAAGTCATCAAGACCTTACCAAAGAACGCAAGGGAAATAGACAAGATTGCCAAAGGCATCCATGAGGTCATGGAAAAGCGGGAAGAAGAGGCACTGCATCGTACAGAGCAAATGCTTGGTCTCATCACAGCCTCAGCTTGCTTCTCAAGATCTCTGGCTCAGCATTTTGGTGATGATCTACCCGACGGGAAGACGGAGTGCGGACATTGTACTTGGTGCATGTCCCACAAAGCTGTGGTTCAGCAAGCACCTCCCCCAGTTCCTTTGAACAGAGTCGCGTTGCAGGCTGTCCTTTCAAGAGTAGGGGTGGATGACGATCCTCGTTTCCTGGCTCGAGTCGCATTTGGTATCTCAAGCCCAAGGGTCACTGCAATGAAGTTGCTCAGAGACCCTATCTTTGGGTCCATGGCGGATCATGAGTTTCCGGTCAGTTCTCTTAATCACATTCCCAGCTCCAAACTCATAATTTGCTCGCAGACATTACTAGATGCATTTACAATAGAGTGCTCCAAGCCCAAACAACGATCCTAAGCTGATTATCGTGGCATATTGTGTGTTCCCTGGTGTAATAGGAGCGCACACTTTGGATTACCTCCATGTGTCGTCATCTCGTGGCCCGCACAGGATTCATTTCTTGATGTTCTAAGCATCTTTGGCTATGCCGGAGCAGGAGTTCCGGCTCGACAGGTAGATACCCATGGGACAACGGATGATTTTTCATCTCATCGCAACAAATCCTCGATTTCAAGCTTCGTGAAAAATGCAATGCTTTCCCCACAAGATACCCTGGCCATCCATGATGGTCGGCCATACGGAGTGCCGGGTAAATTGAAATTAACCGCAACGGAATTCCCCCACATCCAAGTAGATCGAATTCCCATCCGGAATCATTCACGGCCCGGATGATATGCAGGGTGTATCTGCAAGGGCAAATGCTTCATTTTCTTTTCCCCTCTTGTGTCCCTGTCCAGCGAATCCACGTCGTTCATGACGCCCACAAATACCGTGAGGGGCACCGGCGGGCTGGTAAACAACACTGTGCTTAACGGCTGCGGCCGGCTAAACAACCACGATCCTTGGTACAGAAACTGCCCCTGGAAGATTTCTATAATGAGGGGAAGTTGGGCCAAGAAAGATAAATAAGGTTCGGATGAGATCCGGTCCTACAACGAAGCGTGCAATCTCATCCATCATGCTCAAGTCATTGTTGCCGCTATGCCTCCCTTTCTGCGCCATCGCCGCAACTATCTCCAACTCCGCGACTTCTCTGACACTTCTCTACCAGAATAATCTTAATGGCAGTGATGATGCCAACCATGTCGGGTTCCTTCTCTTGGATGAATTCGAGGCCAGGAATGCCCCTGCTGCCTGTGGAACGCTTAACGAAAAGCTTCTCTCCAGAGCCACCATCGAAGCCCATTCAGATGACGTCCTCCAATCCTTGTCGTACCTGGAATTTGCGGATCGTGTATCCTCAGATCAATCATACTTTATCGAAAGTGGAGTTGTATCTTTCTCGAAGCGTACCAATAAACTCAGCTTCCCTGCATTGCCTTCCAAATACATCGAATTGCCAGTTCTATGTACGCAATCCAGCAACGATAACCAGCCTTCCGACTCCAAAGCGACGCCAGCTAATCAGATTACTGTCTCCTCGAGCGGAAACAACTTCGTCGGCTTCAGAAATAAGAAGTCCTTTCGATTCCTCGGAATTCCCTACGCAGACGTGCCAAAACGGTTCGTCTATTCTTCGCTCTACTCTCCGACTGGGAAAACCATCAATGCAACCTCATACGGCGCACAATGTGCCCAAGGCGGTTCTGGTAGTGAAGACTGCTTGTTTCTCAACATCCAGACACCCTATATCCCCAAGAAAGGAGACAAGAGTGATTTGCGTCCTGTAATGTTTTGGATCCATGGTGGTGGGTTTACAGGAGGTTCTGGGGCCGATCAACTCAGTGATGGAGGGAATCTGGCATCAAGAGAAGACATCGTGGTGGTGAACATCAACTACCGACTTTCGACCTTAGGGTTCCTAGCAATTCCCGGGACAGATATCAAGGGTAATTATGGCATTGCTGATCAGATCACTGCACTTGAGGTACGCTGCTCGTCCATTCTTCTTCACAGAACTAACAGTTCCAGTGGGTTGTGAAGAATATCGCGTCTTTCGGTGGTGATCCTCGGCAAATTACGATCAACGGAGAGTCGGCGGGTGCTGGATCTGTCAGAGTCCTGCTGGGGTCTCCTCCTGCCATTGGAAAGTACCAAGGAGCCATTGCCATGTCGAACCTAGGTGGTGGCGTTACCCTCGGTCTTTCCGACGATTATGCGACTACTTACAGCACATACCTTACAGTGAACGAGTCCTATGCAACTGCGGGACAGAATATATTCATGGCAGCCGGATGCACTCAGCCCGCGCTGGAGGATCAAATTGCTTGCCTCAAAGCACTTCCTGCTTCAACCATCATAGGGCTTTCTTCCGTGGCTCGCTATGTCGTCCAAGATGGCAACTATGTCAACTCTCCAAAGCTTACCGTAACGAAACGTAATTCTGGTACTGCACATATTCCAGTCATCTTTGGCATCATCGACAATGACGGCGCCAGCTTCTCAACTTATCCAAAGACTCCCGTTACCACCGAGCTTGCAGGAATTGAGGCTTCCCTCGGCATTTCCGAAGCATACGCTCAGAGCGTAATCGACAGCGGCCTGTTCCCCTACTATGATACAGGAAACATCACCCTGGACTCCTTCAACGTGTCTCAACGTGTTGCGACCGACATCCAATTCCGCTGCATCGACTCGGCTACCATGTACGCAGCAGCTGAAACCAATACGTTCGAATCTTCATACTACTACGAGATGCAACGAACGACTGGTGGCTACGACCCCAACAATCTCGGTGGACCACCAGCCACGCCTGGCTACCCGAATGGAAATCCCAATCTCCCATACTTCAAGCTTCACGGATCCGATATGCCGTGGATGTTTGGGACACTCAATACATTGCGAGACGCGAGTGATCTGTACTCTGTGCAACTGATTTCGGGGTACTTTGCAGAGTTTGTAAAGACCGGACAGCCGAATCCATCGAAGGCTTATTTATCCGCTAGGGGATATGGTAAGACCCTTGAGGCTGTCCAGAAGACCGGACCATGGCAAGAAGTGAGAGGCAAGAAGGGGCCAATCAAGTTGCTCGACTATCCCTCCGTGACGAGTTCGTTCGTAGACGTACCACAGTGTGCATTCCTCAACTACTCACTGTCGTATTACCTGGAAGGCGGGAAGTAAGGATTGTACATAACTCATATATTTCTAATTACATTTCCTATATTCCCTTATCCTTGACGTATTTGTGGCTGTCCTTCTCATCCAAGTACTTCATCCTTGATATTCTTGCTTCCTCGTCACTGACTGAGACGGAATATGCTGGCCGGCTTGCATCCCCGATCGCCACATCTCCACCACCTGGAGCGTTGATCTGTACCTTTCTCAATGTGGCCAATAGCGCACACATAAACTTCGAACGTCTGGCAACACGCAACTTCTCGTTCGACCAGTTCGACTGCGTTTAGTTAGCATCTAGCATTTGAAGCAGAGCGATAGAGAAACATACCTTGTATCCGAGATTGATCTTCAATTCCAATCTCGACATATCTCCCACATTCGCAACCTCAACATCCAAGTCCGACTTGTAATCCCTCCTGTTCTCATCCGCCGTCACGAAGCTCTTCAACTCATCCGTCAAGTTCTCAATCTCCTCGAACGTCGTACCAGCACTGATAGCCAGCGAGAAATGCTCCGACATAGCCTGACTGCGCGAGATGTTTTCGATCCAGTTTCCGTTGTTGACGATATTTGGGATCTGGACTTTGCGCTGAGAGTCGACGCGGCGGAAGACGGTGTACAGGAGGGAGATGTGCTCGACGATGAGGTCTACGTTGTTGATTTCGACGCGGTCGCCGACGTCGTAGGGGTGCTTGACGAAGAGGAAGATACATGAGCCGGTGAATTCTTGGACGGTGCCAGCGAAGGCAAAGGAGAAGGACATAAGAGAGGTGGTGTAGAGGGACATGTTCTTGAAGAAGTTTTCGGAGAAAAATGTACCTATTCAGCGATGTCAGTGTACTGGTGAGATTTTGTGGACGAGAATCTTACCGTAGATCAATCCAGCGCCGACGAGAACCACACACATGAGGATGCGATCTAAAGCCTTGATGGCACGATCAACATCGTGCAAACTCTTCGTCATTGCCCGTCGTCCCTCGCCAAGTTCAATGACCATCATGGTCATCTCTTCCAAGCTAACATCTCCATTTGCATCTTTGTCTAGTGCGTGGAAGATTTCTTCTGCTTCATGGTGATTGTCTGGGCCAAGAACGCGCTCGATATCCTTCTGATAAAGAGCATCGTTTCCTTCTGCAACCAAGGAGTTGAAGACTCGACGAGCCAGTGCTTCGGAAGCTGGTCGTCTCTCGAGCGCCCATGATACGACGGCGTGTGGTGACTTGGAATCAGCTCGCTGGGTTCCAGTGACCTCGCTGACAATGTTGCCGAAGACGGATGTCACGCCTGTTCCAAGACGACCGAGGTTGTCGAAGATTCTGATGGGAGTTCCGGTCTGCAAGTCGGTCACGTTTTGGATCTCTTTGCCGACGGTAGAGAGGAGGGAGGTGTTGATGATGTAGTCCTCGTCTGCAAATTTGGGGCAGTAAGGAGCAAATAGAATGGTAGAAGCCTCATACAGAAGCTCGAAAAGGTGCATGCGGCGTTTCGATTCCTGGATTCTGGCACTGAATTGCGTTCGGTGGTAGTTGACTGTGATGAATTCGATGACGGCTTTCTCGACGAGGAAAACACATGCAACTGGAACCGAAGCTAGGAAGCCTTTCTGCAAAGAGCGAATCCAGTGGACGTTCGAGCCAAGGACGGTTACATCCGTCTCGGGATTGAAAGCAGCGATGACTGGAATGCTCGCCCAGCATGCAATGACCCAGAAGACAATTGAGAGGGGAACCTCGAGAGCTTTGATCATGAGAGAGTGTTTCCTCGTTCCGGCACTGATGACTCCGCAGCAGAGTCTGAAAGCGCGGGGTAGTGTTTTGGAGCATAGCTTTGCAATCCATAAACTAGACCAGACAATTTCTAGCCAGACGAACAATCCCATCATCTTGATACCCTTGATATTCGATTCGCTGTGGATAGTTGCGAATATGCTGAGCGGGATAGCCAGCAGTGTGGCGACAGGGAGGATGTAAAAGGCATATCTGGTAACGACCGAGAAGGTGAGGATCCAATTGTAAAACCTTCCAAGACGACGAAGTGTGTCTACTTCTCCATCGTAGCCGACATTTTGATCGTTCTGTGAGTCCGCAAGGAAGTTGCGGAGTCCTGTATTGTCTCTCCTTAGGACGGGACGATCTGTGACTTCTTGGGTGTTGACTGTGACATTCTTGGATTTGTAGATTTTGTCCTCTTGAGGTGGGGCTGCCAGAGGAGGGAGAATATGCACGATGGTATCAGTTGAAGACATGATGGCTTGCTGTCAACTGTGCCCAAGGAGTTGTCAATTAGTATGCAAAAGTCAAAGTGGCATTCAGCGGGGGCGTCGTGCAGATATGAAGGCGTTGCACAAGTGCAGGAGGGGTAGCTTGGTCACTTTCATGGTACCAAATGTGCCACGCGACTTCAATGAGTCGAGATGCACTAGCAAAGAACTTGTCAAAGTTCTGCGATACTAGCCCTGTGAATGCTTGAACTCTATTTGCTCAGAGACGAAGCCAAAAGCTTCTCGATCTTGAGCTGAGCTACTGTCGGTGCCGACAGGGAGAAGGAAGAGACCCAGCCATTGCAAGAGTGCAAACTTCTCCCAAAAATCACGCCAGGGTGTCTTGTCTGACTGCTTTTGCCAACAGGAAATTTGATGCAAGCGGCACATAAACAGCATGGACTCGCGAAAATTGAAGCCTCAGAGTGAGCTGTGAAGCATTTGAATCACTAGACTGTATGCACTTCTCAAGAAGAGAATAGACGCAAGCCACAGACTACCACTCTTAACAAGACGGAAAGAAACAAAACCCAAAGTCAATACAGTTCTGATCTAGCTCCGGGGAGCCCAACGAATGAAACAAGAGAGATGAGGTGTGGACGAAGATAAGATGCCGCCAGAGACAAAGCTGAGAAGTTAAGTTCAGTTTAGCTCACCAAGGTTTCGAACTTTGCGGTGCGCTGGTGATCAACACGGCACTATGCTCCTTACGCTACGGTACGGCCCAAGCAGCTGGATCTGGATTGCATTCGCTTCCAATAAGCGAGGGGTCTTTGCCGAATAGGGGAGAGAAACATGCCAAGGGCTCTTGTTCAGGCTTAGCGAGTCTAGTGGAACACAAGTCTAGACACGCCCACGCTTCTTGTCCCGCGTGGGCTTGGGCGGTTAGCCTCATCCCACGCCAGCCACAATTCTGATAGAACCGCAAAATTCCTGACAACTGGCACTGAGACTGGGTGCATGTCTCGATATTCCCCATGGTCCTGTTCCCGTTTGGAATTCTGGTGGACGCGGAAGGCGACCCCAACTCAGACCTCCCCTCCACCACGAGACGCGTCTCGATTGCCAGCTCGTGTCGTGGCGGTGATAGCTCCCGATACTAGAGCTGATAAGGGATTGGAACATTTCCGCGAGGCCTATCATTTGAAATCTAAGTATGAGCGGCAGCTTCAGGTGCGGATCCAGACTTTCTGATCATCCCATTTTGGGCATGCCATGGCTCCTGTGCTGTCGGTGCTGAGAAAAATGCAATGCCAGAGCGAGACAAAATTTGAGTGTGAGCGGATGCGGGAGGGTAGGGGGAAGGAACGGGACGGTAGGGGGAAGGAAGAGCAATATAACAATTGAGCGCCCGGCAGATGTTCAGTCCAGTGGAATATCCAGCTACCTTTCAAGCGACTAAAAGAGCTCAGTATACGCTTGTGGCTGTTTGAAAGTGCCTGAGAAAGATCGTCAACCTCAAGCTACAGTAAGTAATCTCAACCTCCACTAGGCGAAGACCCCTATTAAGAGGTAAAAGTAGCAGGATGGCATCTCCAAATAACGAAAAGGTCGCCGCTGCGACTTCAACAGAGGTTCCGAGCGAGTCTTCAGGCAGCCAAACAGGAGGTTTCTTCCCATGGCTTGAGGATGAAGAGCATCGAGGTCTTTCATCCAAAGTGATCCGACGATTTCCAGGTATGACAAGCCCCTTGTGAAATCTGCGAGATGAAATTGTTACATGCCATGGGCTGGCCAACCGCCTCAGAAAATGCACTAACAGCTCATAGTACTCGGTGCCCTTGGTATCGTCGGATCAGGCTTGACATGTCTGTTCTCCTGGATGACATTATACTTCTTCAATGGCCACAAAGTGATCGAAGGAGGCTACCTACCCAAGCCTGCAGCATGGCTATCTATCATTCTCTCTCTCAACAGTATGCTCGCACATATGGCAGTCTCCCAAGGTGTCGCCGTAAGCTGGTGGTACAGGGCCTCTCGTGAGAAAGCCACCGTGGAAGAATTGCACAATGTTTGGGCGACAGGTTCAAGCATTGGAGCTGCTCTCACGACTTGGAAGGCCTTCAACTACATTGCACTCGCGACGGTATTCGTCGGGACTTTGCCGATCAATGGTATCCTTCTTCAGAACGCCATGACCTCTGGTGTCAACTACCATGAGGTCAACAAGACCGCCAACTTCTCCATCGCGACTTCGCTTCCTGCTGGATTCTCCGCAGATCTGAACATTGACGGGTCGGTTGGACTCTACAATTCGCTCTGGCAGACTGTCATCCCAGCCATCGTTGGTAACACTGATGGCTTTTACAAGATCTCCGATTCTCTGAACTCGTGCAAGGGTGACTGCTCCGGGACAGTCGAGGCAGTCGGATTTCAAGTACAGGATGTCTGTCCATCATACACAATCCCATACAATCTTCCCACCGACAGTACCCGCAATTCAACATCGGATTCTACTATGTTCTCCGTCGATGTGACCTGGAACTCATCTACACCATACACTATTGTAGTCAACAGCCTTGTCAAGTCATCAACAGACTGCACCGGCGAGTACACCATCACAAATTGCACCCTTCAAATGGCCAGAGTCAAATATCCCGTCTGGGTTCGGTTCAACGAGACCGGCGATGCAATGTGGACATGGTACAACCGCCAACAATGGGCATCTCCCTCGCACCCCTTAAGCTACTACAGCCCCTCCGACGTCGTAGAAGTCTACCCCGTCGTCCCCGAGACCAACAGCACAATCTTCGGCGGCATCGCCTCAGCACTGCAATCCTTCTTCGGATCATCCATCGTCATGCACCCGACTGCTAACGGCACAACGCTGAAATACAATGGCTTGTTCGCACAGCAATTGCCAACTGGATACTACCCCGGCCAACTCGACCAATTCGGGAATCCAGTACCCCAGCCCGACCGCTGCAACACCTCCTTCACATCTTTCTTCGGATATGGAAACCCGAACGATTTCATGTTGACCACCATCCGAGATACTTTATTCTACAGTTCCATCTACCAAGCCTTCCAATCCCAAAGCTCCATCCAAACACTCGCACAGACGCCGGATTGGATCAGCACGAACGAATACCACGTCTTGTGGCGATACTGGTTCGGCAGTCTTGCTGTGACATTGGCGATTATCTTGTTCATCTTGCCGACATTCTATGGATTCTGGACATTGGCGAGGAAGACGACGTTGAGTCCGCTTGAGACGGCGAGGGCGTTCCATGCGCCGGTGCTGAGGGAAGCGCCGCGGCATCTGGATATGAACGGGGTGCTGAAGGAGGTGGGGAAGAATAATATCCATACAGATCTGGTGACGGGTGAGAATGGTGCGATAAGACGTGGGACTTTAGCGGAGAAGTAGATTGCTTGGTATTGGATTTGAGCGATATCTGAAGCTGGCGAATTTGGAGTTGGGCTGAGTATGGGTTGTAATGTCGTATCAGGATTAGCGGAGAATAAGATCGTAATGCAATTTGCGTAACCGGCACTGTGGAAACCTATTGCAAAGTTGGGTTCATACTCGAGATTTACGCGCAGAGTAGCCGATTTAGCAAAGCATGTATGTGCTGTGTTGGTTTTCAACGTTCGCTTCGTCGAATCACCTCCGCTTCCAGCCAGCAACAAAGACCTCCACCAACGGCAGCTCCATATCCTCTGGCAAGACTTCCTCGAACCCCACAGCCACACTGCTCGCGATTCCATCCGGCTTGTATCCTCGGAATGTGTGGACAGGATTTTGTTCTGGCTCATGCAGTAGAACTTTCCCCGACTGGCGGTCCAGGACCGACGCCGGATCAACAAACATAGTGAAGCTTTGCAACGCGGGGAAATTATCGAGAGATTCTTCCTCCAAGTGCGGAACATCGTCCATGAAAGGCGTTACCAGATAATTTGTGAGACTGTGCTCGCATTTGACCGCAATATGTTGCAGCGAGCCGAAAACCGGGAGTGATTCCTTGCGCGAGCGAAATAGCCAGTGAAGAACAGTGGCCCTCTCTCTGTGATCAGAACCAATGAACAGGACCATATCTTCCTCTGGAACCCACCAGGGCTTATTCTCTTCTTCAATCTCGGATCCGACTGCCAGACGATATGTTTCCAGCATGGCTATTCGAGCCATCCGGCAGGTGTGTAGGAGGTCGAACACTTTACGACGGGAGGTCGCCATTGATTTATCCGAGGGTCTCCAAGTCGCAGCTTCTTCTGTTTCATAGAACTCGTCGTCGAGGTCCTCGTCCTCGCTGAAGAAGGGATAATGCATGATCTTGTATGACTCTTTGTATTCGCGGATGGAGGGGAGGACAGCTCGAGGTTTGCCCAAGTCGAAGTCTAAGATGAGGCGGACGACGCCGAGGATTGATCGTGGGTCTGGGACGGCGTGCTGCCATATTTGAAGCTGGATCTCTCGTGGAAGTAGGGAGAATTGGGGAAAGACTTTGGTGGGCAGGGCGAGGGTGTGGTTGGATTGGATTGAGGGGGGAGCTGGCGGGTACGTATGTCAGCATTCATGTGTCGCGATAGACCGTGGCTCAATGATACAGCAGGTAGCGGTATATTGGGCATAGCAGATTATGGGACGAGGGGAAATACCCATAGTGGAGAGAACAGTTGATGAAGCTTGGAATGGACTTGTGGGGGTGATAGATCGCGTCTGAATTCAATTTGAATTCAGTGTATAAGGTAAAAGTGGATAGAAGAACAGAGACAGTAATTATCGTTGCGTATTTTCCTGGTTTAAGATGTCTATTTGGGTCTATGGCGTTATCTCCGAGTGGGTGTTACTGTTGAAAGGGGGAATATACGATGGATGAAGCTGGGAGACGCGTAGCATCTTAGGCACCACCACAGCCAAGCACCTAATCATGTGACTACACTATCAAATACCAAGCTCTGCCCCGAAAGCTACGTCAATTCAGTCTCGATCGACATCTGAGTCTTTATCTTGATTTTTGCATCCAACTCTACCACTCGATAACCCTCATTTCTTCTCTTTCGATATTTTTCGTGTCATTTTCTCTGACCTGGCCAGGGAAGCTCAAGTGAAGCATCTCGGCTCTCCCACTTTGGTCCATAGCCTGGACCATGCAAAGCGTACTCGTCCATTGTCAACATAAGAGCTGTATTCCGTATTCATTGATCTCGTGTTTTGCATGTCTTAAATAACTTCTTGTTGGTTGTCTGCAACTCGTTGTTGAAACTTCCGAGTTCAAAAACCATGTGTTCGCATCTTCCTCGTCCAGAGTCAAGCTGAGGTTGTGTCTTGGCATTGAGATGGATGTGCAACTATCCAGGCAGTAGGAGAGATTAAAAGTTGGTACAGCTACCATACATATCTCACCTCCAGACTATGAACGTGGTCTTCATGATATTCTGTTCTCTCGTCATCACTTGGGGGATGCAAAAGTTTGGTATTTCACCTCGCATGGCTGTTGCTCACAAGCCACTGTTGCACTCGTAGTGAGGGGGAAACCCATCTTCACCCCCACGAAGGGCATGAAAGTTTCGAAGAGAGGTTTGTACGAAGCTTCGAAGTCCGAAAAGTCTTTCGGATGAGATTTTCACATAATGGATACAATGGAAATGAGGACATCGTCGCGGCGCCAAGGTTGAAAGGGCTCTCTAGATCCAATGACTGCTGTTGTTAAGTGGTCAGAGCTTTCTTCGCCGTTGTCAAATAACGAGAATCGTGTCATATTTCGCCTCCAGAGCCCTGATACTGAAATTTTGATTATGCTTTCGAGAGCTAAAAGGATATTAACAGAAACCTAGATTACCCTTCGCAGCACACCCGGGTCTATGCTGTTGGGTCAATAGGATGGAGTTCATTATCTGTCGAGGAGAAATATCCTCAATGGTTTGGGGTGGCAGCTGCGAGGCAAAGGTCTTCTCACCACGGATTCGGGACATCGAAACAGACGAAGGGGTCAATAATTTGTCAGTCTCACCTCCAACATCCATACCTCGTGCAAAATTTCGCGCCGTGGGTTCAACTCTAGCACCTGACTCTCAGAGAAGTTTCATCCGATGCGATATGATTACTTCGTCAAAGGCATTTCCGAGTTTGCATCCTCAAGACTTCGACGCTATTCCCAAGCCGACGATAGAAATCCCCTCAGCTCAACCCATGGGCAACAAGACACAAGAAAACCCCTCGCGGAAGAACCAATCAACAGACTGCCTTCGTCCAGATCGCACCTTGTCTCGGCCAAATACAAGCCAGCCCTTCTCATAATCTTCCGATTGTGGTTCGAATACCCTCAATTTTCACCAGGCAACAACAAATGTACCCTGCAGTGGAGAAGTTGTGGGGTTTAAGCCGCAGACGCCTCCGAAGCCGCCTCCAAGTCTCCCCTCGTTATCCCGGGACATCACGTCGACGGGCGTTCACCTTTATCTCGGGCTTCAAGCCTTCAAGCCACAGCACAAGGCAACAACAATTGTACCCTGTCAGCATTTGAGTTTTATGAGCGGCTAACCGCATGCAGGACCTCATACACCGGCATGGCTGCGGTATTCGCTCCGGATTTACGCCTTCACCGCCGTCACGTTATCTTCTCCAATGGATTTTGGGGAAGGGGATTGCTGGATTTGAATTTCAAGAGGTGATTGATTCATAGGCTAATTGGATAACCTGCTCGTCATGCTCATCGGCCAATTAAAACGAGCATTGAGCTCAAGGGAGGAGATAGCGCAAGAATGAAGTGGTAAGATCTAGACAGGGTGTGGCGCCTGTGAAGAGACGCCAAGGGGCATATGACCAGCGGGCGTTGCGGGGTAGCAGTTTGAAGCTCCAGCATGCTTTTTCCCTGCTTTTGGTCCACATCAAATCGACTTCCAACCTCGACCTCGACGGCGAAAACAACAGCAGCATCAAGATGACCGCCACTTCTCGGTCATTCCGAATCAACATCCGATTCGAGTCTTCGGCCTACTCGACTGTTTACTAGTTCGGGCTCGTTACATACCCTCTCATCTTCAATTGGCTCAAGACTACCAGGGCCAGGCATGGTCAGCTGTACACTGGCTGGTAGTCCGTGGATGGTGATCTCTATCTCTTGGCGTATATCCTTGACTAGGGGTCGAGCTAGAGCAATTGGCTTTTGCTGAGGAACGGACAAGGAATCTTGATGAGCTTAATCGCTAGTGCCTGGATAAGTCTACGCCATGGCTAGCTGCCGGTGCGGTGCAAAATATCCAAATAGACGTGGCTCTTTGATGGAAAGGAAGCAGAAAAGGTTTGGCGTTCCTTTGAACTTGGAAGGACATGCCTTTCGAGTCGAATAGACTGTTGTATAACAGAAGAAGGATTGCTACCATTGGTCGTGTCCATGTTGGTGTTTGGCGAGGTAGGTAAACAGGTAGTCTGTGCATGCAGATGCAGGTGAGTGAGCACCATCGCACCATGCGTCCCTTGAGCTTCGACATGCACCAATTTATCCCACCCATAGCGGCGATGGTGACGGTGATGCGAGCATGATGGCTGCATTGGAAGCAAACAGGGGACAAGGGTAGCTTCGATTTTTCCTGGGGTCCAGCCGAGCTCCACAGTCCGCACGAAAACACCCTCGAGCTCGACCCCTCTATCTGTAGCAGCCCATGGAAGGTGAACTGCATGGAGAGGAAGGAAAACCCGAGACACCGCAGATAAGTATAAAGCTAGGTTCAACCCCAGTTTCGGTGGCAGAGGGAAGCACCAACAACCATATTCTCTTCTTTCCATTTCAAGGGAAGATTCTCTCTCAATCCCGAACCTACATTCTTGTCTAGTCATACTTCGATTGGAATTGCTTTCAATTGTAGTTCATCATCTTCGACCATGGCCGACCCTGGTGCGCCAGACATCGATACTGCGTGAGCAAAATTCCCTCACCCCAATCTCTGGCCACAGCTTACATAAAATAGTCCGAAGGCAGCCCCTATCTCTGAACCCGTTGCAGTTTCCAATAGCGAAAAGCGGAAGCAATCAATCTTCCTCGATGCCGAGCGCCGCAGGGAGAAGCTCGCTGCCATTGCTGAAAACACCACCGGAGAGTACGTCTCCATTGCCCTCTTTCCCTTCTCCTCAGCTAACACAATCTAGAATCAAGAACCCCCTCGTTGGTATTCCCAAAGACCAATTGATTCGCGATGTCGAAGATTTCGCTACCGAGTTCGACCTCACTGATATCACACCATATTTGATCAAGGGAGCTCTGGTTGCTCAAAATCCCGCCCATATCGACACGATCCACGAGCTCGATGAGGAAGATCGTCGGGTTCTGACAGAGGAGGTCACTCACAAGTGGAAGCATCCTCGCGTGCTCTACCTCACTATCGTCCTCAACTCAATCGCTGCCTGTGTCCAAGGATGGGATCAGACTGGTTCCAATGGCGCCAATCTCACCTTTGCCATCCAGATGGGTATCTCTGATAATCCACTCTATTGCGATAGTGCATCCGAATGCAGTAGAAATTCGTGGCTCGTTGGTTTCGTCAATTCTTCTCCTTACATCGCTATTTGTCTCTTGTAAGCTTTCCATGTATACTGGGTTTGGCTTGAACTGATTTGTGGTAGTGCTGCTTGGATCTCTGATCCTGTCAATCACTTCCTTGGACGTCGTGGTACCATTTTCATTGCTGCCATCTTCAGTGTCCTGGCTCCTCTTGGTTCAGGGCTGACGCAAAAATGGGGACAATTGGTCGCATGTCGTGTAAGTGCTTCTCTTCCTCAACAGTTCAGCATATGCTGATTATTTTACAGGTCCTCCTTGGAATTGGCATGGGATTAAAAGAAGTCACTGTTCCTGTTTACTCTGCTGAGATTGCTCCTACGAGTATTCGAGGTGGTCTGGTCATGAGTTGGCAGGTCTGGACTGCATTTGGTATCTTCTTGGGTACCTGTGCGAACCTGGTGTAAGTAAATTTCGCTTTCCTTCGGGTCGGAGTTAGATGTAGATCGAGATCCCTTCCGGCTTAGACGTCTGACATGTGCATGGGACCTTTACTGATGGCCATCTAGATTCGTCAACACTGGCTCAATTGCGTGGCGCCTCCAGCTCGCATCAGCATTTGTCCCCGCCATCCCTCTCGTCCTCGGAATTTTTTTCTGTCCTGAATCCCCACGTTGGCTGCTGAAGAAACGGAAGATCCCGCAAGCATATAAATCCCTTCTCTGTCTCCGTAACAGCCCTCTTCAAGCCGCAAGGGATTTATACTTCATCCATGCACAACTCGTCTATGAGGATGCTCTGCTTGAGGAGAGTGGTCTTTCGAAGAATGGAAATATGTTCACGCGCTTCATTGAGCTGTTCACTATTCCTCGTCTGCGAAGAGCTACTCAAGCTTCGGGTATTGTTATGATTGCACAGCAGATGTGTGGAAGTAGGTTGACTGTTGTCGGTTGAAAATATTCGAATGCTAACTCTGCGCAGTCAATATCATTGCCTTCTACTCGTCTACCATTTTCGAACAGTCTGGTGCCAACAACATCACTGCACTGCTTGCATCATTCGGATTTGGTCTGGTCAACTTTGTTTTCGCTTGGCCTGCTATTTGTGAGCCACTTGATGCCACCTCAATTCCATCTCACATACTGATAAGGCACTTCAGGGACAATCGACACTTTCGGCCGCCGCGGTCTTCTCCTCTTCACATTCCCCAATATGTGCTGGTCCCTCTTGGCAGCAGGAATGTCCTACTACATCCCCCCCTCCAGCCGTGCCCATCTTGGCATGGTAACATTCTTCATCTACGTCTACGACGCTTTCTACTCACCCGGAGAAGGACCTGTGCCATTCACTTACTCGGCAGAAGTCTTCCCGCTCTCCCATCGTGAAATCGGCATGTCCTGGGCCGTCGCCACCAACAACTTCTGGGCGACCGTCGTCTCCTTGACTTTTCCTCGCCAACTGAAAGCCTTCGGCGTTCAAGGCGCATTCGGGTTCTATGCCGGTATGAACATCATCGCATTGGTTCTCATTTTCCTCTTCCTGCCGGAGACCAAGCAGCGCACTCTCGAGGAGCTGGATTACGTCTTTGGTGTCACGACCAGGGCGCATGCGAGATATCAGCTTACGAAGGCGTTGCCGTGGTGGTTTAAGAGGTATGTACTTTGGAGGAAGGATGCTACGTGTGAGGAGCTTTATCATTTTGAGCAGGGGGAGTGGACGGAGAGTGATCGGGAGTCGGGGAAAGCGATGGATGGGGAGGGAGTGGCTGTTAGTTCTGGGGTAGATAAGGGGCATAAGGAGCTTGTTTGAGCGGCTGCTGAAAGATAAACATTTTCGATCTGCCGCAGGGTGGAAGATGAATGCGCGATGCGGTTTTGTTTGACGAAGATGAGACGTTGTGCTTCATTTCAGACAAATTCTTTTTGCTCTCTGGGAGTTTTCCTCGATATCATTGCTACTTTGAGAGTCTATCAAATGCAGCTCGATGCCAGATATTAATCTCCCAATTCGCTTCGCTAAGCCAGGACTGTGATATCACTTTCTTCAATTCCTTTCCTTACTTGTTGACTCTGTGCACGTCCCCATGTCCTTCCTCCTCGTTCCCCGTAGCATGCATCGCCCTTTTATTCTCCAAATCCTCATGCTTAGCATCCAACGCATTATTCTGATCCTCCAACGCATCATACTTATGATAAACGATCCAAAAGATCACACCAACGACCGTCGATCCAACACACAACCCAACAAACAACCACATGATCTCCGGATCACCAACAAGCGGGATGAACGCCTCACTGATCGCGTAACCGAAAGCGTTGGTGAGCAGGTACATGGCTTGGACGAAGGATTTCATGGTTGGTGGAGCTTTCATGTATGCGTACTCGAGACCGGTGACGGAGGCGAAGATTTCAGAGACGCCGATGAGCATGTATGCCGGGGTTTGGATGGCGATGTGGATGTTGTTTCCGTGGGCGACACCATCAGCATCGACAGCAGCCGGGCATTCGAGAGGATGGCCGTAGCAAGGACCGGTTTCGTAGATGAAATGCTGCAGGACGCCTGCGTAAAGCATGGACATTGAAGCTACGAGGAAGCCGAATGTGATGCGGTTGATGGGACCGAATTTGATGCCGTATTTTCTGAAGCCCGGGTAGATGACGCGGTCGATGATAGGGGCGAAGAACAAGATTGCGATGGGGTCGAAGTTCTGCATTAGATCGTTGGGAATACCGTGACCGTTCATTTGGGCGGCTTGGGATACGAAGTTGCCAGAGAATTGACCGTAAACAACCCAGTAGATGGGGTAGAAGAGGAAGACTTTGCAGCCCTGGAGTGCGCGCTTCAGCTCGTCGATGAACTGGTCGTCCCATGGTGTAGCGTGTTTGCGGCCGAATTCTTCCTGGTATGATGGCTTTGGTGCATTCATGTTTCGGTATTTGAACATAATCCAGATGGCTTTAAATGCGTCGGTGATGACTGATCCTTGTGGAGGTCTCACGATGTACATCTTTCGACCTAGGACTAGAGCGATGAATCCGACGATGAACATGCAGAGACACAGCAGGAAAGCGGACCAGAATCCGATGTCGCGTTCCATGTATGGTGTTGCGAGAAGAGACAGAGCGCCGATGTTGATGCAGCAGTAGAAGATGAGGTAGATGCGCTGGATGGTGACGGCTGGGTCGATGATTACTCGCTCGCCAGTCTTTACGATTGTCTTGATGGCCATCTTCTTCCTCTGGTACTGGTCTGCAATTAGAGGAGCGACGTTGGACTTGATGCCACCGGTGCCGATTCCGATGATTAGAATTGCAGCGACGAAGCCTCCCATTCCAGCGCCATTCTCAAGCGAGGTGGGAAGTGATGTCAAGACGAGAATGAGCAATCCGACAATGTAGACGCAGGCGAAGATGATGAGGGTCTTGTACTTTCCGAGGTATTGGTCTGCGACGACGGCTCCAAGGATTGGAGTCACGTAGCACCAGAGGGAGAAGAATGTTGTGAGTGCGGTCGCTGTTTGGTGACCTCGGCCCAGGGCGCCACGACCCAAGCTTCCATCAAGTGGTCTTTGGACGTAGTTCTGGAAAAGACCTTGGCAGCCGTAGAATGTGAAGCGCTCTGACAGCTCGATAATAGCCACAAGCCAGGCAGCAATGGGAAGATTCTCGCCGACTAGGTCGTGTTAGCAAAGCGTTTCTGTGATGTAAGTAGCACATACTTCTTCTCAAAGTCTGCTTCTCGTGATCATTTGGCTCCTCATCGTCTGGTGTCTCAGAGTAAGCCGTTTCCGAATCGCGATGTGGATCGAAGCCTTTCTCATGCTGGATTGAACCTCTTGGTGCTGTGAATGCGAGACCAGGATGTAGCTGATCGGGGTCCTTGGGAACGTCATTTCGAACCTCGGCTTCCTGAGCAAGCTCATGGATTCTGACTCGTGTGAGCAATGAAGCAGTTCGAAGTCGAAGATACTTACTCTGCAGCGTGCATCTCGTGTTCAGGCATGTTGGCGACGATTGCACTCAGGCTGTTTCAGGAGATGTAAGACAACCTGGCGACTCGGAAGTGAAAGGGGCGAGACGAGGAATAATATACCTTCGACGATCACCACGCGAGCTGCGGGCAGTAACGTTGCGCGATCCCCACGATCAGACCCATCACCGAAGGGCAGGAATGTACTATAATTTAGTTATCACCGACTGATAAACCACTGGGAGATGTTTGGCTAATCCGGCTCGGTTGATCTCCTTTTGACGTGAATCCTCACTGGCAGCAATCGAAAGCTGGGACACATCGCGTGTCACTAGCCTATCCAATCCGGATACTACAGCCGGACCGTGTTGACTACCTGATGGTGCGAATTGTCTGTATACCTTTCGGGCCCGCCGCTTGAATCCACTGCTGTCATTCGTACAATACCCCTGGATCGAGATAGAGTCGTAGGAGACTTAACCTCGTGAAGGCCGTCTTATTCCTGACCCCCGTCATCAATATCCATATTTCCATGTTCGCTGACGTTCTCGAAAAATCCTCGTGGCGTCTGAGGAGGAAGCTAAAGGACGCTAATGTGGCGGCTCGACGGGTGTGGCTAAGATCTTCATGTTAGCTCATAACCTTGTTCCAATTTCTTACTCAGAGCCTTGAAGTAGCACGAATGAGATTCAATGTTTGTGCTTTTACATAATACAGCCAAGACTCTTTCTCTCCACGAAGACGCCGAGAATACAAGCACCTTCTTGAAAAGGCTTGGAAAGCTTGAAATGATGAAAATGTCTTGTCCGAGATATCCGGTCGTGAGATAGCCGACGACGCCACCAGATGATAAAAACGTTCGAGGGATTGTTTCCGTGATAATGGCAAATGGGCAAGACGCAAGTGACTGCTCCTCTGAGCAAGGTCCACAAATATTTGCACTGCAGTGTGCTCAAATTCGAAAAGAAATTCGGGAGCCAAAGAACATTCAGTTCAAGTGTATGGTTGAGAGTTCGATGTCTCTGACTTCTCGTATCCCCCGGGCATTCTCTTGTCCGTCTGATTAATTAACTGGATTATCATCTCGGATCCTTGTAATACAACCAGACTATCAACTGCAACGGGATCGCTTGTCCGTGCCTCGACGAAACATGTAAGTCCTCGTCGAATGTACCAACGTCAAAGCCGATGACAAGCGGAAGCTTTCCCCACAACTCCAGGAGAATGAGACATCTGGGGATCTTAGACAGACTTTCAAACTCAAATATAATACGGTTCGCAAGCGACTCAAATAGCCAAATTAGACTTAAGCTGAAAGTCGGACCTAATTGGGCTGCTTGCTTGAATCTCACAAACGATGGATAAATGCCAAGGCAGAACCGCAAAAATCCCCAATTGTCCGATTCCGCATGCCCATCATTTTTCAAGGAACAGCACATATTCTGGAGTGCAAGGACTGTCATCCCGTTTCAGCCTTCGCATTCCTCTGAGGATCTTCCGAAAAGCAGCAGCAGGAGAAAGAGAGATGCCCGCGGAAGAACAAACAGGCTCTCAGCCACGTCACGTGACCAGCAATTGAGGTTCGACCCGTGATGTTGCTGTGCCAGATCGATCCGTACGGGAGGAATTTTGGAAAGGCAGCGTGCGATAGGCCTCTTTGGTACGACAGCAATGAAGATCGAAAGAACGGCTATTGATGGACTACCATTCTAGAGTTGAGCCGAGCCCCTGAATTCAACATGGAAGAGAGGCCCGAGCCGCAGCGAATGAGGTTGGGAACATTGCGTGCAAAACAAGCAAGAGACCGGCCATATTCTGCGTGATATGAGCGGAAAACCAGCAATTCAATGCTTGGAGAAGCCTTCGTTCATGAGAATTGAGATGCTCGCAGCAAAAGAACGAGCAGGGGAACAAAAGAAACATGTTCATAACCAGTTTAGCGCCTTTTTGTCAACTTGCCTTATCTCCACGTGACTGACCTCCAATCCACCATCAGCAACAAACTTCAACAGCTCCGATATCAACCATCCACACCTCCCACTCCCAGGGATTCTCCAAAAGTGTGGTAAACCAGGGGTCATTTGCCTATGGCAACAAATCAGCCGGCCGGAGGCAATAGCAATGCCCCCAATATCCCAGTACCCGTCAACGGATGGACAAGGAGAGACAGACCTTGTGATGCATGTCGAAGGCGCAAGAGTCGGTGCATCATACCACAAGATACGGAGACATGTATAATGTGTCAGTCGAGATCCGAGCAATGCACTTTTATCCAGAACCCTCAGAGGAGGAAGAGGAGAAGAATAGAGGATGAAAGCAGCCCTGATGCAGCCAAAGCAAGGTCAGTGATCAATCTCCGATACTCGGTCAAAGCTAGTACTGATGTCCCACTATAGATCTCCTGATGCGGATAGAAGTGAGACTCTTTCCATGTCACAGATATGCTGTGTCACACAAACAATACTAACTTTCTCTTCAAGGTGTCCAAGCAAAACCCCCCATCAATGACTACACTTCCCTCCCCGGACCATCCCTCCTGAAGCAGACCCTTGGACTCCAGAACCGGCAACATGGACAGTACCTGGGGCAGACATCGGAATATGATGTTCGTCTCATCAATCTTTCGCCATTCAACGGGCGAGGAGAACATGTCAGTATGCCTGGAACGTTGAGAAGGGTCAGCCCAAATGTGCATTTTATCATGAAGTCGGAAAGCCAAGCCGAAGTTGACGACGAACTTGCAAATTTGGACTTGGTGGAGAGTATTGTTCAACCACATGGCCGTGCTCTAGTCGACCTCTACTTCAGGATAATCCATCCCAGCTTTCCAATCTTCGACAAGAAAGTGTTTCTGGAGAAGTACGGACGGACGCATCGAGAATTTACCCCACCAGTCTTGGCTGCCGTGTATATTCTCGCTCTGAACTGGTGGTCATACACACCTGAGCTAGTTAACCTTCCCAAGCCGGATATACAGAAGCTCGAGCAGCTGGCTCCAGCCATGATGAGTGTCGTCCTCAACAGACCAAAACTTTCGACGGTACAAGCCGGTCTTCTACTCCTCCAACGACCGGATGGAGACTCATGGGCTTTGACTGGACAGCTTGTTGCAGTAGCACAGAATCTCGGACTCCACCTCGATTGCTCGAAGTGGAAGATACCTGAATGGGAACGAAGCCTTAGAAAGCGACTTGCCTGGGGACTCTTCATGCAGGATAAATGGGGATCGCTAACACATGGCCGGCCTTCGTTGATTCATGCAGAAGATTGGTCTGTTCGACCAGTGGAGGCAAGAGATTTCCCCGAAACTGCTGAGGACGATGATGAGGAAGAAGGCAGTTCCGATATTGAGACTGGCCGGCTGACTTTCATTCATATGATATCTCTGACGGAGATCCTGACCAATATTCTGAACACTTTCTTCACGGTCAGGGCAATGGCAAATCTTAGTAATGATAGCGAGAATGCGATGAAGACGACTTTGGAATTGGCGAAGCCCATCCAGCTTCAGCTCAAAGACTGGCATGGGAAGTTGCCGAAGAGTCTGGCTATCGGGGAGACGAGGGCTAGGAAGCTATCTCCTACTGGTATGTTGAGACCACCGCATGACTTGGGACATTCTAACCACGAGTAGGTTCGCTACATCTTGCATACTTCGCCGCTGAAGTGACACTGCATCGTGCCATCATCCGATTCGACTCTACGCACATGGACGAACATCTTCGACACATCACCCGCAACGCCGCCAAGGCTCGTTTCACCTCAGCCATCGAATTCGTTGGCAGGCTGGAACCAGCCCATCTGCAAAGCTTCTGGTATTTTGCGTCCAAAGTAAATCTCGCCATCATCGGTACATTTGGAAGTCTACTCTGGGCGACCAGCGACAATCCGGAAGAAGCAGAGTTCTACAAGTCACAACTTGCTGAGTACCGCTGGACGCTAAGGGTGAGCAGTAAGGCGGCCGAGTTTATGAAGTTCACCGTGGGGATGTTGGATTCGAGTCCGGTGTTTGTGAAAGACGGAGCATCGAAGACGACAACTCCGAACATGCCGAAAGAACCTCCTGCTCAGGAGCCGGCACCAGAACCAATGCAACAGGATCAGTACAAGCAGGAACTAGATCAGATGAACTATGGTATCAACGAAGCTTCGCCTAGTGTTGGCACATCTACCGAAAACGCATTCCAGTACGATCAGGATATCGTTGGGACTGCGATGGCTCCAACAGATACCCGTCCAGCTTGGTCAGGGTTCGCTAACAACGTCAATTTCAGCACTGGCGACATCCAGGACTGGTCACTAGATCAGCTCTACAACTTTGAGAACTTCCAGGTTGCAGAGGATATCTTCGCAAGCCGGCGATTCATAGAGGAGTATGATGAGACGGGGAACAATTTTGCTGGCTTCTAGACACGATATCCACATATATACTGTGTATGAGAGACGCCACATTCGCTGAAACGAACAGTTCGACCTATAATTCACACGCGACTCCACCTATCTCTACATTAAGAATCCCATCACAGCAAACACAGCAGCCAGACTCCACCACACCCCCTCAACATGACTCCCCGCCCCAGGAACATCACCAATCTCATGCGATCCCTGTGCGGCATTCTTTGCTCTCAGGCAACTCATCTGCGTAGAGAACGTCTTGGTATCATTATTGGCCTGGATAAGCAAGACCGGCCAGATCCTCGTTGCAGCCGTCTCGTACGCCGTGAAGTTCGTGGCTTGATGTGGGGGCTGGCTCTCAGTTGCGTAGAACCAGGCCTCGCCCTTGGTGTAGTTGGAAGTAATTGCTATTGGCAAATTAGTCCTGCTTTCTTGGAAAATGGGAAGGATAGGCTGGCAACTCACCTCCAGCAATGCTGTCTGCTGCAAGGGTACCAATACAAGAATCTGGAATTTGAGGCGGGGTGAACAGGCAAGGGTCCTCGCCTGCATTCCCTGCATTTGCAGCCGCGGTAGTGATCTTCGCGACCCAATCTGCTTTACACTGGTCGCCTAGAGTGGCGCTGCAATCCCCCGAATCACCTTGACCTTTCTCCGTTGCATTTCTCGCAACGTTGTACATGATCATGGCGCATGTATTCCAAGTGGAGTTCGCGACAAAGACGCCGTTGGCGTTGAAGGAGATGACGGAGTTGGTGAGGAGGCCGCCCGAGACGGGGACTTCGGTTACGTTGATGGCGGCGGTCCAGTCTTTGGGTGAGGAGGAGGAGGAGCTGGTCATGTCGACGCCGAGGAGGGAGACGGAGCCGGTGGCGTTGGGGTTTTGGTTGTATGATTGGTAGGTGTTGTCGGGGCCTGCGCCGATGCCGTATTGGTAGGCTGAGGCGAGAGACAAGATCATGGGGAGGACGTAGGTGGACTTCATGATAGATGTTCGAGAGTACGAGTCTGAAGATTAGCTCGAAGTGGGAAGTTCGATTAATGGAAATCGAGTATTCTAGAAAGACATTTATGATATCATGATACACCACGAATCCGGGGAAGCAAGACCCTTTTGTACTCCTCCTTACCACGAAGTTCCACGATCCCATCAACACGATCCACTAATGCATTGCCTGCCCCATCGAGTCCATCTCATAATGTCAAAACCTTAATTCCGATATCTTATCTTTCCCAGTCCAGGTACGGTACCCCGAGTCCCGTCCCAGAATACGAGCCTCCATCTCGCAACCGCTTTTTTACATCCCATTTTCCCCCAGAAATAAGAGTAGCCTCTCGCTTATGCTACCCACGACAGGAAGCGATAACGAAAAAGGCAATCCGGTGCGCGCACTAACCCTGTCAGCCACGGACGCTAGAGCGGACGCCTTCCTCACTATTGCGATGTGATCTGTGAATTGAGGTGCATATGACGGTGCCAAGGGTGCTTAACGTGAGAAGCTTTCCTCGGTGGCAGGGCTGAAGGGACTGTGATCTTCAAGTTGGAACATTGATGGCGCCACATCCGACTGGAGAAGGCCCTTTTTGGAAGGCAGGTGCGAGATTTGGTTTTTGGGGTGTGAAGTTTAGTAATCTTTGGGGGCGGCTGCGCTTATTTGAGAATTTGGGAGTAGATTTGCCAAGATACCATGAGTGTTTTTACGAATTTGTGGAAGGCAAGTTGCCATTGGTTATCGGAGATGAGCCCGGGAAAATGCCGAGGCGGACTCTGGCCTGTGAGGGACGAATTACGCTCAAGAAGCAATCCGCGTTCAGATGAAAACAAGATGATAAGAAGTCATTTCTCCATGTACAGAGGCAAAGCTGTGACGTAGCTATCCATCCCTGCCTACACGAAAAGAAGCAAAAGCAATTAAAGAGAGACAAACCCTGCATAGATCCGGAATATTAACAAGCCGAATCAATATACAGTACTATCATCATCACTATCCTCATCCATCTCATCTCCACTCTCCTTAGTGTCACCATCACCCATTTCTCCAACCTGCACCAAGAGATCAGAGGCGTTCCATCGCGCGAAGATCGATTAGGTGGAACTCACAGCTGCATTCCCGCCGTTCGTGTTTCGAAGTTCAGACATGTCGTAGATGGTTTCTGGAAGTTCCACGTCGCGCGGTGCAGTGATGATGCCGAATTCCATGATCTCGTTGAAACTCTGGCCCCATCTGCTCCAGCCGTAGAAGCCAATGATTTTGTGACCTGGCGAGGGTTCTGTTTGAATCAGCTTGAAACCTCTGCAAAGAAATTTGGGGTTGAAGCATGTACCAAGCGTTTGTGCCGGAGTCTCCTCATAGAGATATCCGCCTGCTGTGCCCCCAGACATGTGGAAGCGGAGGCCGTTCAGCTCATAGCTTTCAACACCGACTTCGACTTTTACGATTTCGTCATCCTTGGGAATACTGAATCGCTCGGATGCATGACCACCTGTCTGTATGTCAGTCAGAATCTTTGATAGACAAGACCTGGTAGACTGACCAAAGTAGTGTTTGCCGCCATTATGAGAGTTTGTGCGTGGACCACATGGAGTCTCGTGGCCATCTTCGTAATAAACAATTGCTCCATCAAGCACGCATCCAACACGAGAGTCTATTTCAGTTGCTCGCCATACTGCGATTGGCAGTTTGCTCATGTGCTTGATGGGACGGAATACTTACAAGAACCATTTGCACCCCGCTCCTGAAGAAGCACGGTCCACTCCCACTTGTCAGTCTGCTTGAGAGATTCGAGACTTTCTTCTGTATCAGGCGCCATGACGGATTTCTTCTGTAAAACTACGTCTGATCCTGGAATCTTGATGTATGAGACGTTGGTGAAAAGTCTCCAGACATTGGCCATTGTCATTGATCGACCGTTCATTCCCAGGATATCCAGCTTTAAAGCGTTGCAGCGATCAAATCGAGTTTCCAACTCTTCTACAGTGAAGCGAAGCTCTCTCCGTGGTGATGCGACAGTCGGGAAGTGCTCTGCAACACCATCAAACTGAACCCGAGCAATTTCAGCGGGACAGCTAATGACCAAGATAGATGGGTCTGTATCAGCTTTGTCGGGAATGACTTGAGCACTTGGGTTGGCTTTCAATAAGTCCGGAGACAGGATTGGATCTGATGGAAGTCTGAAGTGGGCAAGTGTTTTGAAAGAGAGCGCGTCCTTGATATCCCAGCAAGCATCATTGGGCGTCTCACCGTGAATCACAGTGGCGCCTATGGTATCCTTGGCCTGGCAATATGCAGTTCGAGATAGATAGTTCTTGGGCCAGTCCTGAGCATATCCTCGAGCCATGATACCAGTGGTATGAGGAGCCCCAAATGCGTGTCCGACTTCGTGGAGGAAGGCTCCTTGTCCAATGGAGCAAGCCTCCCACATGGTGCCGCACTCGCTGTTGTCATTTCCGACTGTGTCACCTGGGATCGCGGTATCGAGAAGGCAGTGGGATACTTCCTCCATGAATCGTGGCCAGCTGTATGTGAGGTGGCTGCCGAACATGCCAAGTGAAAGACCTTTCGGGTTCGAGCAACCAAGAGCTGCATGGCCGAGGATGATGTCTTGCTCTGGCGAGTATGTAGAGTCGAGAATGAGACCAGCAACAACAGGATGGGCAGAAGATTCAAATGGGCCACCATGCTTCTTCAGTGCTGCCTCGAAGTACTTGTGTAGATCGTCCTTTCGATGTGCTGATGGATTCTGCTGGGCGACTTGGGCATCGCGGATTTGTTCAACCGTCTTCTCTGAGCGAATGATGTGGCATTTGGCTGTTGATCGCATGTGGCTTGCTGAAGATCCACGAGGAGTCTGAATGAAATCTCGACTGAGAGTTTCCACCATCCATTCTTCTTCGAGACGGAAAGAACGGCGCCCAAGACCCTTTGCTCGCATATCCTCTGCTGTTTGAGCTTGCCACATGTATGCTGTCATGCGGAACTTGTTAATAGCGGCATCGATGCCAGAGTGTGCTGTTGATACTGCGCCTCTCTTCTGAGGAGGGCAATCAATGAGGAGAGGAGAGTCTTTGGCTACCATGATGGCGAGATGGAGAGGTGGAGTTTGGAGGAGTGGGACGTAGGTGAGGTTGAGGGTTGTGGATGCCAGCTGCATGCCATTATGGTGGTGCTGAAGGGTGAGAATGTTCTTCCCTGGGGACAAAATGACCAGAGCTTTGAAGTATCCGTCGGAAATGGGCCAGTTTTGGGTTGGGAATGAGGTTATTTGGGCTTCATCTTGGGAAGTGACAGCCAGGAAGTCCTCGCTGGATCCCGAATCCAAGCACTTTCCAATGACGAGGAGTGCGCGCTGAACAATTAGAAAAGCTTCAATAAATGGGGTGTTTATATACCTGGTAGATTATCTCGTCATTCGAGATGTTATCCAAGGAGACATATGGAGTCGAAATTGGCGCCATCATTCTGGAGCTTGTTTACTTCGCCTTTGGGAGGTGGATTTGATTGAATTGGGAGAAGGATGATGGTCTGAAAGAAGAAGAACGAGGGAGAGAGACGCGTTTAAGTACCATTCCAGTCGCATCGGTCTCCCGCTTCAATCACGTCTCCAACACGAAAGCATGTGTTGGTTGAAGCAGGCGGGAGAGGCACAGTGCTGGGAATTCTAGGCAGCATCGCTAAAAATAGGGGATTCTAGGCACAGTGCGGGGTCATCTTTAGCGAGTGACCCACTATTTCTTCAGGGGCGTCAACAACCCCTTACCATGAGTGTGCACATTTATGACAACAAATTTCGATTAATCGAAGCTTTTGTGAACCAAGTGAGAAAATCAAGCTTTGACCAACATTTAAATCCTTATGCTTTTCAATTTATTAGCAATGCTGCAAGAGGAAGTGATGGCATAATGCTCCAGCGGCAATAGAAAGACGAAAGACGATGTCCTATGGCCAACTTGGGCTTCCAACTCTGTTTTTAAAATCCTTGTCATATTCTGGCAATTCCCCTTTTCGACTTCTATTGACCGATCTGATTCCCAAACGAAAATGTTATTGAAGTGTAAATTCCTGTGATCTTTTCAGTATGGAACCTCGCTGATCGTTTTATGTCTTGTTAGACCAGCTTTAGAGAATTGGTGACTTGATCATGTATATGCTGGTAGCTTTGATAACATAGCCATGATTGTGCTTGTAGAGTTTCGTGTTCACATAATTGAAAAATAAGTTTCTAGATGGACTAATGGGGACCTTTCGTTCTGCCCCGACCTGAGCAATGGGCTTCTCATTTGAGGATACCAGCTAATGAACAAACCTACCAAGTCCAGCGTTGTTTACTTGGGTAGAAATCGATGTGGAAAGTCAGTGGTGTCTTCTCTCGGTGAACAAAGTCCCAAAGACTCACAATAATTTTGTCTTCCAGATTCTGGTCCCGACCCCAAAATTTGTGGAACAAAAGACTGTCACATCATGCAGGACTTCAATAACATCAGTTCATGAACAAAGCCGTTTTCAATACCAACTCATGACGCTGGCTTGTCTTTTGCATTCACTGGACTGTGTTTGCCTGGTTTTCGAGGCGGCCAGCCTCGTCTTCCCTCGTTAGCGCGTTTTCGAGGGGTATATATTCTCCTCAGTCGCTTCAAGTCCTCCTCCTCAACAACCTCGAGCAACTAATTCGTCAGAATAATTTAAACAGCTCCCATCAGCCTCAACTCTTCTTCTTCACATTGGTTCACTATCGCGTCTCAAATCGTGACACTATTCTTGAAGATCGATTCGTCTCTTTGTTTACTTTATACCTGATCAGTGGATCTGAAATGCGGCCTCACCTTCGAGGTCCAGAACAAGCGCTTTCAAGTTTGACCGGCAGCGAGCTCTTGAGTATTGGTCTTGAACCATGAAGCTGGAAGTGTCTCAAGAGTCTGCAGCTGATGTTGCTCTCCCAAAGGTAGATGCTTCCAACGTTCTTCTCAACCTCCTGTCAGGGCGTGGGATCAAAATCACTTACTAAACTCACTACTCCTAGATGAACGCCGCAACCACCATGCTTCCTACGACACCTTCTGTTTCCTCTCCCATCGTTGCCGCAAAATCTACCACTGGGAATGCTCCGGCCACAATGCCGACCACTCCCTTGAAGGAGAAGAATGATGCCGAGTACGAGATCACCAGTCCAGGAGCCAACGCCATTCAAAACACGGACACCACCGCAGACGCTACACCTGCCGAGGACACATCCATACTCCAACTTCTACAAATTGCACAGGAATCTGGCTTTACGCCTGTGGCTATTCCTGGTAACCTGCTCGCAGATCTTCTGACCTCAATGAGCAACCTTCAGACTCGAGTTACTTCTCTTCAAGCAGATGTGTTAGAACTTGATACAAGAAGTACCGCGATTGAGACAGCTCTTGCTCACACGAAGCTGGAACTTGAAGCGATCAAGGAGAAGTTCGGTGTCACTATCGTTCTAACTTTCCCAGAGTTTCCCAAGCTTCCTGCTGAGCTGCGTGCCATGATCGTAAGTGCTCATGTTTCCCTCTCCTATTCATCTCAGGGAATTTTCATCGCTAATGACTCGATGACGCAGTGGCACCTAGCCCTATTTCAGCCTCAAATCATTGAAGTCACGTACGAGTGGAAGAAAGGGCACATCACATCAGGTGATAATGTCGGTACACGATACAATCGCATCCGAGAAGTTTGTCGCGAAGCCAGAGATGAAGCAAAAAAGCATCAGGGTGAGCTTAGGACATATAATCCCAACAATTATGACTGCTGCGGGGACTTTGGCCGCCCAAGTGTCTTTTCAAATAGGGAAGTCGATATCCTTTGGTATCACGGAGACAGAGAGAACGTACTCATGGATCTATTTTGTTCTTTCTGGGGCTACACCTATTCGGCGGGACACGGGCCTCACCAAGTAGTACCCTTGATAGCCATGAGCCTTGCGGATTGGATGGAGAGCATTTGTCGCGACTGGGACGACACTTACATCTTCTACTTGGGAGCCAAGTTTGAGGCGATGAGAGTTGAGCATATCTCAATTGTTGTTGGAGACATTGAAGCTCTTGGTACCAAAGGTGGCAGGCTGATCAAGCCTCGAAAAGTACCATCTGCTCTGCTGCCAGCAAATTATCAGGCCCAGTTCACCGACAAAGTACTATCCAAGAGAGAAGAGAAAGTCTTGACCTGGGAGAGCTTGGAATCATGGCATATGGAATGTTTGGCAGAATTCCAGGAGGAACGCGCAAGACAGCGAGAAGAATGGCTTGCTGATGGAGGTCAGATTCTCCTTGTTACAAAGGAGAATATCGATACTAATATGTACTGGCAGAGCATGAGGACATTGATGACGATGATAGTGGTTGGCCATTTGATGTGTATGGTGATTGCTCGAACTGGACGATCAAGTCAATTCGCTTCTTCGAGGCGATTACCGGCGCTGAGGATGAAGATGCAGAAGAGGATGACGATGATGCTGAGGATGAAGATGAAGATGCAGAAGAGGATGACGATGATGCTGATGAATCGGGCCCTGACTCCAACGGTGAAGACGAAACAGATTCCGATGAGGAATAAATGTGTTCAATGTTCTGGATCTGAATTCGTACCATTGGCTTGTTCAATTTTCCGAAGTAGAAATCAGAACATTGGCGTGGGACATAGGATGGGGTGGTGGACTTGTTTTGATTTGTACGTTATCGAATTGCAGCGTAGCACTAGGAGAGTGCACAAGAATGTCACAAAATGGCATCATAACATTGAGAACAAATAAGGTTACAGCCAAATTCATTCATCCATTGTCAATCCGTGATGCACATCCCAAATAAGTAATTACCATAATTCATTCCCCCAATCCCTGAGCGAGCTCCGAATGCGACTCCCGACCGAAGCGGGGTATATCCCGCGGTGGAACAAGTTTCCACGAACGGAGACTTCGATATTCCGCAAATGACCAAATAAACCCTGCACTTCCATTCGGAAAGCTATCCTCCACTGCCGGTACCTGGTTAGATGGGTGAGATTGGGGTTATGGTTGATTAACTCTAGGTTTCCGGTACTGGCGTTCCAATCGGGTGGAGTAGCGGGGTGCCGTGTAGGCTGATTTGGTTTTTTGGAGATGTGGAGTTTACAGGTAGAATGGGATATAAGATTAAATAATCAGGTAGGTCACATTTTGTAGTTGTCGAATCCATTGACGATTTAATTCTCACGATGTTGGCAAGTTCAATTTTGACAGTCCTTTCGCTCTTTGCCTCAGCAAAAGCCGCAGGCTTACCACACCATGCCCTCCAAAAACACCAAGCCGCACCCTCGAATTTTACAAACCCAGTCGTCTATTCTGACTTCGCAGACAATGACATCTCGCGTGGTCCAGATGGCAAATTCTACTTCTCCGCCTCAAACATGCACTTCTCACCCGGCGCACCTATCTTACGCTCCTCCGACCTCGTGAACTGGGAACCGATCGGCCATTCCGTACCAACCCTCGCATTCGGAGCAGCCTACGACATGACAGATGGCATCGCCTACCGTCGAGGAACATGGGCATCAACGATGCGATATCGAGCTAGCAATGGCCTCTGGTATTGGATCGGCTGTGTCGATTTCTGGGTGACGTACATCTACACTGCATCTGACATTGCCGGACCATGGAGTCAGCGGAGCGCTTTGTACGGCAAGTGTTACTACGACTGTGGGCTTCTGATTGATGATGACGATACGATGTATGTGGTACACGACAACACGAACGTCAAGATGTCGCAGCTGTCTGCGGATGGTTTTAGCGAGGTCAAGGTGCAGGACATATTTGGGACGCCGGCGGGTTATTCTGGATTGGAGGGGAATAGGTTGTATAAGAGGAATGGGACGTATTATATTTTGGATGATGCGCCGTCGGATGGGGCGACGTTTATTTGGAAGGCGAGTAGCGTTTGGGGACCGTGGACGAGTAAGTTGTTGATTGAGAAGGTGAAGGCGCCGGTTGGTGGGGGTGGGGATCCGGATCAGGGGAGTTTGGTGGAGACGGGGAATGGAGATTGGTATTTTATGTCATTTACTTGGGCGTACCCTGCTGGGAGGATGCCAATTCTTGCTCCATTGACGGTAAGTTTTCATTTCTTGTGACGAAGACTCCCAAACCTGACATTTTGCAGTGGGGTGCCGATGGCTTTCCTGTTTTGACGACAGTCAATGGGGAATGGGGAGCGTCATATCCCATGCCATTGCCAGCTGTTAAGACACCATCCTGGACAGGGACAGACACATTTCCAGGGACATCTTTGAGTGTACAGTGGGAGTGGAATCACAACCCTGATACTACAAAGTACTCCGTCAACAATGGGCTCACACTTTCCACTGCCACTGTTACGACAGATCTATACCATGCTCGCAACACACTCACTCATCGTCTCTACGGCCCTCAACCAGTCGGTACAGTCCTCATCGACTTCACCAACATGGCCGACGGCGACCGAACAGGTCTTTCCGCTTTCCGGGACCAAGCATCCTACATTGGAGTGCATCGATCAGGCTCTAAATACAGCATCAATTTCGTCGATGGTCTTCTCCAGAATAAGACGGACTGGAGCACGATCTCGAACGGGACGATAGTCGATTCAGTCGATATCTCCAGTTCGCGGAAAGTCTGGCTGAAAACCAATATTGACGCTAGAGCCGATGGGACGAAGTTGGCGACCTACGAGTACAGTTTGAATGGCACGGCGTGGGTGAAGATGAAAGGCTCGGCTGCTTTGAGTACCGGGTGGGAGATCTTCATGGGGTATCGGTATGGGATCTTCAACTTTGCGACGGCCGCCTTAGGTGGAAGTGTGAAGGTGCTGAGCTTTACCAATGTTTGAGAAAGGGAAGACTTCGGAGACGTGTATATAGTGTTGGCGTTGGCTTCATTCTCTGTGAAAAGGGGTAGAGATCTTACATCTGCATAGTTTCAAAAGTGGGATTGTAAATAGCTGGAGCAATACGACAGTCCAATTGTATGGACTTCGCCTGGCTAATTAGACTCTCCTTAGCAAAGTGCTGAAATCTATCTGTTGATCTTGTGTTCCCCGACGCTTGGCTAGCCGAGCCCCTTCCCGTCCACGGGTCTCCAAACATTGCCTCGCTTCTTTTCTTGCGGTCAAAGTACAGCAGGGGAACTCCTTCAAGAAAGCGAGATGCCACACCTGCCTATCCCAGAGAACTCCGCAAAGATTCTTATACATGCTCCCGTATCTGTTTGAATTTCAAGTCGCGCCCAACTGGCTTGAATTGCTTCCCAACCTGAATCGCTTCATTAATCTACTCGCCACAGCATACAGGAAGACGCCATGGCGACTCTCGAGAAAAGTGTTTGTCAACAGCTCAACAATGGCCGCACATAAATCCACTCTTCTATCGCATCCCAATCTCGCATCTCCAAGAAAAAGCTTTCATGCACTGCCACAGATCATAATAGTACTGGCATCTCCCAGTTCTAGTCCAGTTCGAATGCAAAAGCTATTTCGCACCGCCACACTTCAAGTTCGAGCGCCACAGCTCCGAGTTGCACCCCCACACCTCGCTACCCATCGCCCTGCTGATCATCACCCGATCGCAATGTCACTCCCGCATCACCATCGTCAGCCAAGGAACGCCCATCTGCCAACCTCTCTTTTCCACCAGTGCACTACCAAGCTCTAACCACCCAGCACCCAAAACACGCATGCAACAATGCACATCCACGTCCCAGTCCTACACAGCCTGAACCTTCTGGCCGGTCAAAAACCTGCTTTTGGCGAATCAATCATACGCTGGCGTCTTGGTAACACCTAAGTATGCGGCTTGATCGAAGCGATTGCGTCGTTAGCTGTGGCTGGCTGGGTATTGGCAGCTGGGAATTGGCAGCTTGGTGGCAGGTGGGTTGATTCCGTGGGATAAATAAGAAGGCTGTGCCCGCCCTTATTGGAAACATACCTCCTGCCTTCCTTTTGATACCACAAAGTGAATCACTCTCAAGACATCATACCAGAGGGTATAAAGACAAAAAAACAACCCCGCTACCAACCTCCAACCTCCAACTTCCCAACTCCACAACCACAAACCCACAACTTCGATCCTCAGACCAAACACAAGCAAAAATGCCTTTCTTCTACAGCAAACCCTTCGGCGGCCGTCGCGCAGGAGGAACCATCACCGCAGACCGCCACGGCGTCCGCAGACCAGTCTTCCGCATCAGATGTTGCGGCTTGAACTGTTTCCGCTAGACAACCAACCTAATTCCCCTCTCAGGGCCAAATGGTATGTTCATCTACTCGTTCCATCCTGCTGGGACAGATACGTCTGTGCTATGAACCATGCTGATTTTTTTCCCCAGAGGACAAGCTACCTGGTGCTACATATCGTGGGGCATGGATTTGGAGGAGATATGAGAGATGAACGAACGACACGATTTGATGTTTTTGATTGATGCGATGGCGTTTGGGATTGGGATCAGCATTTGCATCCTTGCGTACGCGCGCGCTGACTTCGTCATGGAAGAGGGAAAGGAATGGGGAATTGGGGGCTGTACATTACGACATGGCAGCGAGTAGCATGGTCATGGAAGAGTGTTGAATACCAGATCAGCGACTTGACTCCGTACATAATGGCAGATAAATACGCATAATGAAAGAAATTTCAAAAAAGCAACTTCAAGAAATCTACGTCACTTTATATTTCCCAGTATTATTGGTCGCGAAGTCTGTTTCTAGCTTCACGCCTAGAATAGACAATACTCACGGCATAATGAATATCAGCAAGCGGATCGGCACTGCAACTCTACATGATACTAGGCATGGCGTTATTTGAGAACCACGTACAACGAACGACGAACACCTATTATTACAACAATCTCTATGTTACGATTACAAAATTTCCTATTGTTTTCTTTCGAAAAAAAGCCATCCGCGTGCTTTCATCCATCCATCAATCACTCCGCCCATTGATCTACCACGCCCGCCCACCAAAGAAGTAAAATATAAAAAAGAGTATAAAGATCACAATCCCCATCCCACTCCGCCGTATACTCCCACCTGAGCAAAGCTACAAGGAGAAGAAGACCGAACACCAATCCATCTGAGAAGACAATTTTGGTGCCTCCATTGCAGCAAATATGCCACCCGTCCACCGCATCACATCGCATAGCATAGCATCCTGCCTACCCCGTTTGAGCCTAGCGCAGCAGGCTTTAGGTATGCCTCAAGGAGCCAAGAAGTTATTTGTAACTCGGTTGTGTGTTGAATATCGGTAAGAGGTCTAGCGATCGGTTTTTTGGGTATTGTGAAAGAAGTTTTGGTATCGCCGCCGGAAAGAGTTCGAGAGAAAAGCAGAAAGAGTAGGTACGCGAGAGAAACAAGCAAATGCGCAGATAAGCAAGCAAGCATAAGCACAACGCTGCATCAGCCATCAATTGTACAGAGTATCGAGAAAGAGGGTGCTCGGTCAGGGTGGAGGAGAGGGCGGATGGGGAAGCGTCTGGGAGGAGTCATGCGAGCCGGTTCGTCTGATGTCCGGTTTGTGTATCCATTTGCCGTGGCCGAGATCCAGGAGAGAAGTGAAGAGAGGCCGTGAGAGATGAGAAGGAACGGTGTCGTCTATTTCTTGGCTTGCGAAGCACCTGCTGGTGGGGATTTGACGTTGTTGGATAACCATGCCTTTTTAGCTGTTAGTATACATCCACTACTCACAGGACAGAGGAAAACATACCAATCCTTCCAGTAATCCCTCACCAGTCGTCGCACAACTGGGCACCACGAACCAGATCTTGTCTTTCAGTTGTGTGAGCTTGAGCGCATCCGTTACTTCTTGTGGTTTCATTGCTGTAATTTGTCAGTGCCTATCCTCGACCATGCTTTCTTTCCAGAAGCTTACCTCCAGGAATATCTTGCTTGTTGGCAAAGACTAGTAGTAATGACTCCTTCATTTCCCGATCGTTGATGATACGATGTAATTCCTGTCTCGCCTCGTCTATCCGTACTTTATCTGACGAGTCGATCACGAAGATAAGTCCTTGTGTGCCTGGGAACAGTATTAGCACCCTATCCATCTGCTTCTCCCGCTTCCCCAGCGCATTGCATTTCCATTCCATATCCCTCTATAAGAAGACCCAAACATACCACTGAAATAATGTCTCCACAACGGCCTGATCTTATCCTGTCCACCAACATCCCACACATTGAACTTCACATTCTTGTACGTGACAGTCTCGACGTTGAACCCTACTGTAGGAATAGTCGTGACGTCTTGGTTCAACTTCAGCTTGTAGAGAATGGTTGTCTTTCCGGCGGCATCGAGCCCCAGCATCAACAATCGCATTTCTTTCGACCCGAAGATCTTGCCCATCATCTTGGAGATTTGGCCTCCCATGTTGGCGGTGTGAGAAGGTAGAAGGTAGAAGGCAGAGGTCGTGAGGGATTCGCGAGAGGAGAGACTATAATTGCTCGTTCGTAGACAGGAGGCAGATAGGTAGGTATGCGCTCGTGGTGATCGTCGAGTCAGTGTCCGTTCACCGTCACTATTTATTATTCTAGACCGTTTGTTGCTCGGATGCGATCGTTGAAGCGTGCCTGTGTCGTTCTATTCTTGGTCGTGGTAAGTAAAGCCGATGCCAATGCAAATCCAATGCGATCGCACAAGGCTGAAACCTCCTTTCTTCGTGGTCTGGGGGATCTAGTCGCGTGGGAGTCAAGGTGGTCTTGATGTTTCGTTCTGCTGGACGTCGGAGAGTATGGAAGGCTGGCCACGGCAGTAATCGCGAAGTGCGAGGAATGGCTGAATTTGTGGTTCGGGAGTGGCGTAGTATGTGCCGGTTGAGAGAAGAAAGGGGAGGGATCGTGGATCTCAGATCAAAAGTTAGACGCCGGGAAATTCTCTATTTGATGTAGTGAGATTGCACTGTCGGGGCTGGGCATTGGCATTTGGGCATCTGCTTGTAATTTGGGCAGAGACGCGGTTGTTTCAGGGGTTGACCGCGTCTAGCGTCGTGTGAAGGCAGCGCGCCAAGAATCAGGTGACACCCCAATATAAGGTACATGCATTCCCGTCCACTCCGACAATTTGAGATAGAGGTGTTCACGATCTTGCAATTCCTATATCGCTGCTTATCGAATGTTGTATTTCTGGCCTTATATGGACTAATATACAAACAACTCCATATACACCATGCCTTGTCCCAGGTTTTCCGTACCATTTGGGTATATCTACCAATAACTCCACTGCTCCTTTCCCATACAATTTTGATCTACCGACATACATACTCATCCCTTGTGATCCAATACAAATCGACGAGCTATTGACTTCTCGACATCTTCTTCCTCGAAAAGTACCATAACTCTTGCACCTCCATCTACCATTGACTTGACTTGAGCGCGGTAGAAAGTTGTAGCAGCTGGGTACAGCGCCAGTACCTGCTTGCCAGGCTCGTAATCTCCCAATGGTGTGCCTTCTGGGGGGATCGGCACCATCTGGGATGCAGAAGACTTGTAGATGTTGTTTCCGCCAACCGCATCCGGGTCGATATCCTTTACATCATACCGACGACTCTTGCCTTCGCCGATGACCCGTACCACTTCGCCTTGAATCCAGTCTTGTTCTTCGGGCTTGCCACCAGGAAGCTTTCTCTTAAATGCGACTTCTTCTTTCAAAGAGTACATGATTTTGGGCTTGCTTGCACGCTCACTGGCTTCGGACGCTGTACCGTCCATTTTATCTGTATTGCTTCGTGGAGGCTGGCTGCTCGTCCTTGATCCTCCGATCTTGCGAGCATGTCGATTATCTGCTGGCGATGGGACTGGAGAATCCGAAGGGCCATCAAAATCCATTCCTGACGTTCTGGAGCTAGAATTTCGTGCTGACAGCAATGCCTCTTCCTGCTCCGAGCTCTTTTGAACATCCGCCAGGAGTCGAATGCGTGTTAATAATGATTCATCTGTTGCTCTGACCTTCTGCTCCTCTGCTATCTTGACCTGCTCACGGTAAAGGGCTTCCAATTCAGTATGGTCCGATATCGAAACGCCTGTAGAATCAGCATCCTGTGGTACCACGGATGAGTGGTTCCATACCTAGTCCGTCATCTTTCCTCTTCCTCATCCGTTGCTCCAAAGCGATAATCTTGTCTTTGAGGGACTTGGCTTTCCGTTCGCCCTCCGCAATAATGACCATCGCCCTACGAATCTCGTCGGTTATATCTGGTCGATTTATAACATTATCATCCGACCCTCCTCGAGTTCCATTTCGAGGCGCACCTCTCCGCTGCGAAGACATCGTAGACGCGTCTGAATGTGTAGATGGAGTTTGCTTCCTTGGATTCGGAGGTTTCGATGCGCTCAAGCCGCTTGAAATTGCTGTCGTTCGATGATTCGATGTGAGAGTAGGGGGATTGGAGGGAGACGCCGGTGCGTGGGAGCTAGGACTAGGTGAACGACTAGGTATTCGCCGGGAGAGATTTGGGAAAGAGACTGGTACTCGAGGGCTGGAATTAGCTGAACGACTAGGTAGCTGCCGAGGACGACTGGGCGAAGAGGCTGAAGCCCAAGAGGTTTTTGCTGTTGGACGATTTGGCGTTCGCGGAGATTGATTGGCAGAAGATATTCGCGGTGTACTTCTTTCTGGTGTACGAGGGCTCCCACTCGGGCTCTGTGTTCCTGATCCCGCCCTAGCTCTCCTATCACCACGTTGCAGTCCCTCTATGCCGTGTAGGAACCTCTGTAGTCCGTCTTCGTCTGCCGGGGCAAGTTTGGCGATTTCCTGGTTGGACATCTTAGTCAGTATATTGTCGCAACGACGAAGCAGCGCAATTGAGAAGGGGAGCAATTGTAGGGTGCCAACGTCGAACTGTGTAGCGCGACATTCCCATTCCTGGAGATGGTTGTCGCGGTGCAATACATTGTCTTGATTTGGCTTGGAGGCATGAGACTGACTTACTGGCTGTTTCTGCCTTTGCAATTTGTTTTGATGTTCCTTTGCTATACGCGTCCCGACAAGGCGAATTGAGTGATGCGATGCGCGGGTCAATTGTAGAGAGAAGCAGCGAGGCGGATGAAAGTGGAAGTTCAGCCTTACCAGCCGACTCTTTGAAACGATGACACAGCAAAGCTATGACGTGGTTTGATTGGCTGACGCGACAGGTCTAACGCGGGGTATTTCCCTTGGGGATCCAAGTCTGAATAGCTTCAATCTTACAGAATTGATGTGCTCTTGAGCGGAAAACGATTCTCACAGTCGATCCTTCAAGATGCAAACTCTACGAAGCCCGTTTGTTGGACTTCATTTCATGTGAACGCAGGATACCAGGTAAGGTTCAGCAGCTAAGTCGATTCAATTCAAACGAAGCACTTCCAATCCGCCCTGGTGTCGATGTGGACAAGGAACTATCAGACAGATCACTTCTTCCTCGTAAAAAAAACTTTGAGTATATCTCCAGCTTTGGATGGCATCGTCCCAACAATAGGCTCTCCTCCCAGGCCCGGTTTTGGATACCATGCTCGACTTGGAGATGCGCTTCATGAACGAAGGAAAATATCATCACCACAGGTAGATTTAGCAATCGACCCAAAGCCCTCAAATTGGTTATACAGTCATCGCGGCATCGCTCAAAAACAACATCTAGCCACCGACCCTTTCCAGATCTCACTCACCCCTTGATCTACCCACAAATACCAAGCATATTTACTTCTCAAGAACCTTCTCATCAATACCATTCTTCTCCTTCGCTCTGGCCTCCATCTCCGCCCTCTCCAGCGCCCCAGGCTCAAGCAAATCAACCCCCAACCTGCCCGCCTCCTCAATCTCCCTCACCGGCCCAACAAACCACTTCCTCGCCCACAGGACCCAAGCACCCAAACTAAAAATCGCAATAATGCCCACCGCCACAACCGTATAATTCAACGTCTGACTCGTGACTGGATTTGCCGTTGGCAAGCAGAAAATTATAGTAATGAAGCCAATCCACGCAACAGCGATGAATGCTACGGGACGAGACAGCATGCCTAGGTTGAAGGGACCTTTGCGGGCGGTGAACTCGCGGTGGTAGATCAGGCCAATGAGGATAGGGATGCCGTAGGATATGTACAGTCCGATTGTAGCGATGGATGTTGCGGCTGCGAAGGCAACAGAAGAGCCGAGCGAGGGGAGGGCGAGGCAGAAGGAGAGGAAGGAGGCAAGCCAGACGGTACGGATTGGGGAGCGGAAGCGATTATCGACTTTGTGGAAGAAATTTGGCTGGATCACGGTTAGTCAGCCGCTTTTCTCCGTTATACGTTCTCTGGACATGGTCGCTTGACCCGGAACAGGAAGAGGACGAGGGTGCAGGAACACTTACAATCCCACCATCCCTCGCAAACGCGAACATCATCCTCGAATTACTCGTCATTGAAAACAGCCCACAATGCCACACACAGATCATCACAAGCGACATCACCACCACCGCACCATCCGTCCCAAATACATCGACGAAAATCTGCAATACGGGCTGCCCATAATCGCTTCCAAGCGTAGCGTCGAAATCCTGAATCGAGAACAAGAAACTCAGGATTACGAAGAACCCGAATAGTGCTGAGAATCCAACTGAGCTGATGACACCGATGGGAGCAGACCACGAAGCATTCCTCGTCTCTTCAGACAGATGAGCAGAGGCGTCGAAGCCGGTAAGTGTATACTGCGACATCAGCGCACCGCAACACGCTACATACGCGGGCGAAGCTCTAACACTCCACCCTGGATCACCAGTCCCATCATTGAACGTCGCGAAGACGAATTTGGCGCTCTGATGAGTTGGGGCTTTAGCCAGGACAGCGATGGCGATTGCCGTCACGCCTGCGGAATGCAGGGCTATGGAGATGTTGTTTAGGTATTTGAGGACGTGGACGCCGAAGGTGTTTACGACGCCGTGGGAGATCAGGACGGCGGCGTAGATGCCGATTGTTTTGGCGGCGGTGGGCTCGTAGCTGGATTTTACGGTTGCGGTTGTTGAGATGAGACCTGCGCAGCCGAAGGAGATGCCGGTTGTGACGGCGACTTGGCCGAGGAGGTTAAACCTGTGAATGTTAGCTTCCTCTTCTCCAGTCTGGGGTGTGGAATGATCGGAGAGGCCCAGAGAGGAAGAGGAGGAGCCCGTACCATCCAGTAATCCACGAAGCAAAGGCAGAGTGTTTGGCCGGAGCTAGCATTGCAGCCCAGTAGTATGGGCCTCCAGCCGTGGGAATTGCAGAGACAATTTCTGCCATGCCGAGAGCCACGAACATGGTGAAGACCGATACGACTATCCATCCTACGCTCATGACTTAACGGTATCAGCTCCATCCATTCATTCTTATGGGTGCGCAACCTACCTCCTGGACCGCCAGTATTCAAGCCATAGCTGAAGAGCGTGGTGATACCTGTGATGACTGACTGTGCTATTGATCAGTGGGAGTTCCCAAGAGTTCAGTGGGTATACTCACGATGATAGAGAACGAGATCCCAAAATTATGCGCCAGACCCCAATCTCTGCGCAGCTCCTGCTTATACCCCAAAGACGCAAGCACAGCTTCATCGTCCATGTCAGCCTTGGAAGTCGTTCTCACGACGGGTTCCGCCATCTTGCACTGTGATTTGCAGCCACTAATCAAATGAATATCTTCTTTGGCTCTCCCTCTTGCTCAGAAAACTTCAACTTTCAGAAATGCGAACGCAGAAAGAAGCCGCAAACTTGCGATACAGTAGTAACTCAAATGAACATTCATCAGCTATCGTAGCGCGGCTTCCCCGAACTAATTATCACCCCATCGTGCAGCTCATGCAGCTCTGACAGCTCTTATCGCACCGCTGACAGGGTCCCCAACAAGCAGTGCAAATCACAGCTGCAGTTTCAAGCCACCGCGCCGACATGGTGGGTGCGAAAGCTGTCGAGCTGTCGCGCTAGGCTCGGCGAGGAGGTTGTATTGGCCTCGTCGGTGCGATCGTGATTCGTGATGAGATTGGGGATGGGGAGCAGGGGATGAGATACTGATAGCAAGGTAAGGCAGGTCCGAGGCTGGGTAAGAGTCGTGGATGGGCGTGCGCCTCGAACGCGATACTCTGAAATTCTGACCCAAGATATGGAATTTGACCAATGTCATGATACAAAGTAGACAAGCCTCGAAGATTGGACTTGCAGTACGGTTTGTTCGATGGGTTTTGAGATGGTTTGTAGTTTGGTAGCTGGATTGAAGGGTCGTCGAGTTGGCCGCGGGGCGACGATACAGTGCAGGCTAGACCTGCCTGTTCGAGGTCATCAGCGTATCTCGTGGCTTTCTCACAATGCTGTACCGTTTGATTCGGCTTTCCTAGAGGTCTGAACATCACACATGTCAGCAGACCCCGTCGATGCGCACACTGCTTGAAACCCGTCGCCTGATCTTGTCAAAAGTGCAAAGAAACCTGCGTCGATAAGACTGCACCTTGTCCGATAAGAGTTCCGTTGATATTTTCAGATAGCCCTGATATTGACAAGACTTTGTGGATCTTTCCCGACGGCTTTGCGGGCTTGGTGCTGGAGATCAAGAAGTCTTGGTGGGGAACGCCAAGGGGTTTGGCATGCTTGAATGGACGTTCTCCACGATGCTTGAGAAGATAAGCGGGGTCTCTTGGGCGGGTTGTCAGATTTCGGTATTATTCTATTGTTTGAGTGAGCACTGTTCTACTTTTATTCTCTTCGTATGATTTGCCATTAACTTTGCGTCGAATTTTGCCCTCTGAGTTCGACTTGAAGGATGATGAGCATGCCAAGTAGACGAGGGATTGAATACATGTATCCTATTCTTAGCTCCATTCTAGATTCTTGAAGTGAAAGTGGAGCCCTTAGAATGAAGATTCAAGTATGTCTGAGGATCTGTAAAGCACAGGATCTAGTCTCCGAACAAGATGGACCGCTCATGTCTATAAGTATGAATTGCTGCTGTTAGACTTGATTTATTTGACTCAATGTTATATTTTATGTCTCCAATCAGTCGAAACTTCAAGTTCTTTGCCTTGAGTTGGGAGCTTGTGCTCAAATTGAGCACATAGAAAGATCTCAGTTGGCTATAGGCTCTAACCTGAATTGTAATCACGCATCTCACTGCGATCTTTCAAGAATTTAATTCTCTCGCCTCACTCAGGACATCCCAAGCGACTTTAATTCTGAGATAGAGGGTAAATGATCATACTGTAAGAGGGTTGTGTAACTAAATGCGGGGTAAATAAAGACCTCGCTTATCGAGGACATCGTGCACGTCCAGCTTCATGTAGTTCTCGAGACTACTGACAACTACGACAGGATCAAAGACTCGTAGTAGGGCTCTTCTATTTACATTCTGGGGAAGGATGTTAATTACGATAGTTAAGTCTTTAACATTTTCCCACAGTTCTGAGCCCAGAGATCTGGGGTGCTCCCTCGATGGCAAATCTCGAACACGATCCTACCCAGGTCTATCCTTCGCATACCTGTCTGTTGCGAGAGCTAGTGACAGGGAGCTCGGAGTCAAAAACGCTCTTCGTCACTAGACACTACCCACGATTTCAAGGCAATGGAAAGCAAGTCAACGCAGATCTGAGGACACATTACAACAGCTTGGACAGTGCCAAAATCATATTCTCCAAGCAATTCTTGAAGCTGCTTGTTGCTCTCCATTCATGTCAGTGGTCGCTTTTTCGACAAAACTGTTCCCCTATCCACAAAATGCGCAATGCAAATTGTATCGAATCTTGAAACATGAAAGACATTCACCTCTCTGTGGTTGGTGAGACGGCACGGTGGTGCAGAATAGGAACGCCACAAAGGCCCAATGTAGCTGCGGCTGAATTATGCATCAATTTTCCACATCAAGGCATCCAATCGTGACCCGTTCCACCAGTTTGCTAGGCGCTGCCAAGTGAACCCAGGCTGCGGTTCAGGGAAGATTGGATGCTTGAAGGGGTTGTTTGGGCGTTTCCAGGCCGTGCTGCTGCTGACTCCTTGGACGGTACAAAAGACTTGAGTGCTGCACTTTTCAAGAAGGAGGTGTCAAGCGCATCAAAAGATCGATTCCATTCTCCGTTTCTCCTTGCCGATTATTTGAGAGCAACCCCATTTTTGGGATTTTCCTTCAGCCAAGATGTTGTTTTTCAAGGGTGCGGTCCTGTTATCTATTCTGCCTTTCAGTCTAGCAGTATTAGAGTGCACGAGATCAAATGCTCTTGACTGGCCCGAAGAGTCTTCTGGAGGAACTGGCACAGGATCAGGAACAGGAACAGGAACAGGAACCGGCTCTGGAGGTGGTGGCGGCGGCTCCTCGATCTCTTCATGTGGAACGCAGTGCAACTTCGACAGCGCCTGCGTTATACAGTGCATGAACAATCAGCGGCGGAGCGAATGCAGTGCGCAAGGACTCGCCGCATCAGGTGAGCCAGTCCTGCATACATTTCTTGGATCTCCATCTTCAGCGCTCCTTCGTACTTGGTTACCTTGCCATCTACAATTTAATGCTGACAGAACAAACAGATTGCAATGACAACGTTTTCAACGGTGATTTGAAGGTCACACCTGAGCTGATCCGAAAAGTCAAGATTCGCGCAACTTACAGTTGTGACGAGGAATCAACATGCTACCTTCACCCTGATGGCTTATTGGTGTGCGTAAATCTCCAAACAGGTGAGATTACTCATCCTTATCCCTCCACTCAGTCCCAAAGGGCTCAAAACTTACATTGTTCAGGCGATTATACCAGCGAGCTTGGAGTCAGTGGCAATGCTATCACTGGGGAGTTTACTCCAGCAAGCGCAGGCACAAGCTCTGTGGCAGCTGAAGATACACCAATCGAGACAGGCTCGGCAGAATCTTCGAGTTCAACAACTGTGAATAGCAAGGCATCGACTGTGATCTCTTCGTCATCCTCGCCTGTGCCGACAAAGGTTTCCACTGTCACATCTGCGGGCGTCGATGCTGTAACTCAGACTTCTGCTACTCCGACGCAGTCAACTGCTGGTGCTGGGAAGCTGAGTACCGGTACTGTTGTCGGTGCATTGGGACTTGTTGTTGGCTTTATTCTGTAACTTGTGGAGATTTGAGAAGCGTATGAGGGCTGTCCCCGCGCGTAATGAGACACCTGATGATAGATTTTAAGTCTGTTCATCTGAAGCACCTATTCTGTACCGCCATCTCAGTGTCGAAGTGAATACATAGTGATCTTAACGAAGGCACGAGAAGATAATGCAGCTGCTGAAGTTATGATTGGCAGAATATATGATATTGACATGATGATTCCGAATTTTTCGGGATTTGTTGTTTACTCCACCATCAGTTTCGGTAAAGCTTTAGTAGTCTAGACTGATTGATGGGAGATCTGGTACCAATTGATATTGTTAACCAAGTGGTAATGGTAAATAAACGAGATATCCCCATCAGGATGCATGCGTATTCCCGAAGGCATGTAGTTGAGCTAGACTTATGTCCGAAACTGCCCCCCCTTTTAAGCGAACAGCGTCATGCCGCAGGGTCCAATTATCGACAGCATCCTGTCTCAGGCAATACCATTCATTGGCCAATTCATTGCAATGCCCAGTGACGTTGACAAACAAGTCCACTTGATTGGAGGGGTCAGAGGCCATACGACCTTGAAATTTGAGATGCAAAGTGGTATGTCCGGGGAGATCTCGCTTGGTGGCGAAAAGTCTGCAAGCACGGCAGAACTTGGTACCGTGTACCCGGTTAGAACAGCAGCATCATGGAAATGCTTAGAAATATTATTGTGGGATTTGAAAGTATCGGATGACGTTCACAAGGCAAGCAAAGTTCAGTATATATAATATAGTTCTCCTGTGCATTGTATCGAAATATTGATGTTCACGTCAAACCCTCACACACATCATCTCCATAATGGCACCACAAAGATACTCCTCAGATAGCAGCGATGCTACCGCACTTGGAAAACCCCTCAAGTTCGAGTTCTCTGGTCGCGAAGCAAAGAACCGTTTCCTGAAAGCTGCGATGACAGAGCGCATCTCATCATGGGACCCCAAAGATTTTAAAGCTCGAGGCATTCCTTCCAAGAACCTCATCAACGTTTACAAGCGATGGGGCGAAGGCGGCTACGGAAATATCCTAACTGGAAATATCATGATCGAGTACGACCAGCTCGAAGCTATGGGCAACCCAATTATTCCTCGCGATGCAGAATTCTCAGGTCCTCGATTCGAAGCATTCAAGGAATTGGCCACTGCGTCGAAAGCTCATGGATCTTTGATCGTTGGGCAAGTTAGTCATCCTGGACGACAAGTCGAGAACAGAATCCAAAAGAACCCAATCTCGGCTTCTGATAAACAGCTCGAAGGTCAGCCTGTCGATCCTTTAATCCACGATGATAGTTATCTAACATTCCACAGGTAACGTGATGGGAATGGAATTCGCCAAGCCGCACCAGGCCTCCCAAGAAGAAATCGACCGCGTCATCGAGGGCTTCGCTCACGCAGCCGAGTTCCTCGAAAAGGCCGGCTATGATGGAATCGAGCTGCACGGCGCTCACGGATATCTCCTTGCCCAATTCCTATCACAATCCACGAACCAGCGAACCGACAAGTATGGCGGCTCGTTGGAAAACCGCTTACGCTTGATCCTTGAGATCACCGATGCTATCCGCAAGCGAGTTTCCAAGTCCTTCATTGTGGGCATCAAGATCAACTCAGTCGAGTTCCAGGACAAGGGATTCTCGCCTGAAGAGGCGAAGGATCTTTGTCAAGCTCTGGAGAAGGCGAAATTTGATTTCATTGAGCTCTCGGGCGGAACTTATGAGAGCTTGGCATTTGGGCATAAGAGAGAAAGCACAAAGAAGCGAGAATCGTTCTTCATCGAATTTGCGGAGGAAATCGTCAAGCCACTTACGAAAACCAAGACTTACGTGACAGGTGGGCTGAAGACCGTCGGCGCGATGGTGAAAGCTCTCGATACTGTCGATGGCGTTGGAATTGCGCGACCAGCTTGCCAGGAGCCTCACCTTCCCAAGGATATTTTGGAGGGGAAAGTCACTGGTGCCATCCAATTGAAGCTGGATGATAACAATTTCGGATTGACAAATGTGGCGGCGGGAACTCAGATCAGACAGGTCGGAAAGGATCAAGAGCCAATTGATTTGAGTGTACAGGAGAATGTTGATGCGTTTCACAAAGACATGGAGGCGTGGGGAAAGAAGTTGGGTAGTGATAAGGAGATGAAAGAGTATGGTTATATAGATCTCAGCGGGGCTGCGAAGCCATATGTCTCAACGTAGATACAGCGATAGACCTTTGAATTAGGAGACATGTTTTTGAAAAGTGTCCAATACAAAGATTGCGCGCTTCCAATGTTCCATTGAAATATCATAACTCCGTTTCAAGTCACCTTTTTCTCCCTCATACAATTGTATCCGACCAAGCCTCGCCGCAACGCGTGATCACCATCGGCATTTCTCGAAGTCAACACTTACCAGATGAGAGTATCTCCAACTTAACACTTACTGGCTTTTGAATATTACCTAGGTATAATTCCGGCCGGATTTATTACCATGATTGTTTACAATGATTGTACGAAAATATTTCAAAGTGACGTCGTTGACTCTGATTAACCGAGGCGGTGGAAGTACCCACAATTTTGGTGGAAAGCCCACAACTTGACGACACAGCGGCTAAAAAGCCTTTCGGGACACTGCGGGGAAACTTTCGCTAGATTTCGGTTTGGAAATAACTTCGGTTTGGAGTTGACCATGTTCATTTTCAACATTGAGGCTGTATCCAAAATCCCAAGGATTGTCGACTGAGGTCGCAGAAGGCTACGCACAGCAAGTAAGAGGCAATCAAGCCGAAAAGGAATAAAGCAAGATGCATTTTGGATTTTTTAGCGTTCTCGAAATTATGTCTTTAAGCTGCGCAGAAGCGCTTTTACACTGCATGTCCTGCAAAATCCTGAGACAAACTCGCATGTGATCTTCGCGAAGCCGACAAGCTGATAGGCAGTATCTAGCAGATGACAATTTGCGGTCGCGAAATCTACGTCGCAAGATAATCAGTCCTGAGCAGGAATAACAAAAATTAATTACTGTGACTATCGAGCATGAGGTCGAATGAGGAGGACTTGCGAACATTCAAACTTTCAACAGATGCATTCACAGGAATTATTGTTGATTTCCTCACACATTGTCGTAGCATCCGCGCATGCGATGATCGCGTGCCGACAGTTGCAGCTCAAAGGTTTGACATACTGCAGAGCTGCACGGTTGACAGCTCTGTCAGCGATGATCCTGTAGCTGTCCTAAGAGCTCCCGGCTTTAAAGTTGTTGAGATGAGTTAGTTGCATGTGAGCTGCAGTCAGACAGCTCGAGAGCTACTGGCAATGAACGAGTATCAATTTGCGATTATGACTTGTTAGATCCGTTCATTGAGGCAAGAGCATTGCTGGCGACGAGTCAAGCTGGGTTCAATTGAAACGGCAGAGACCAAAGGAGTGTGATTATAATTATGAGATATTTGACAGTATAGAAAGTGACGTTGAGTCTATTAGTTATGCCCTCCGGATCTGGGTATATAACAAGCTGGTCGCAAGTCGCCAAGAGAGTGAACCTTCCACCAGATCTGATCCTTCTGTCCAATCTCTACCATCCTCTACCATCCTCTGTCATCCTCTACCACCCTCTACAATATCTACATCTCCATACCGCTTCTCCTCGGCTCAACCCCTCAGATCTCATCTCATCTCATCCCCCCACCTCGTCTCATCCTCCATTACTGACCAAAGATAAAAACTCCAAGTTTGATGAATCGTCGTAACTTTCGTGCCGATTTCCAATGCCGTCTACGCCAAAAAAGGTCTCCAAGCCGTTACAGAAGAAGAAAGTTGGAACACCCGTCTACATCCACCACTGATAGACCTGCACGTTACAGAGCGAAAGCTGCAAGTACGACAGCACCGGCAGCGAATACTCCTCCATTGACTCTCGACGCGGCACCGGTTGCCTCGATTGGACCGCTGGTAGTCGCGGAGGGAGCTGAAGTTGCGGTTCCTGCTGCGCTGGTGGCCGGTACACTTGCCGAATAGCTTACGGGTACGGTGGTTACGGTAGTTGCCGACGCCTTGCTGGTACTTGGGTAGTAGGAAGCGTATGATCCACCGTTGGTCGCAGAAGTCTGAACTGAAGAAGCCGCATTACATATTTCGCCGGTCAGAGAGTTGGTTTCTGGGGCATGTCAGTCAGGTTCAAGCTCCTGGTCCCTGGGGAAGCGACAGGCGACAGCGGAAAATATAAACATACTCAGGGCATCGTCTTGCGAACAAGCAGATAGAACACATGGGGTCGCAGCTGCGGTGATATCCGCCTTCTTCGCACCGCATTGACACGCGTAGTCTGAGATCCCACATCCATTTGTTGTTGACGCGCTGGCCAAACAACTGATCGCACAGGATGGGAGCTGCGCTACCAAGCTGGAGGCGCTTTGCGAAACGACCAGGGTTGCCGAGACGGCGAAGACGAGAGCGTTGAGAAGTTGCATTTTGACGCTTTTCGAAAACGAGTGGCCTGTTTCTTGTCGACGCTTGAAGCTGATACTCGAGGACGTTCGTGAGTATGCAGGAAGAGAAGCTGAAAGGCGATCAAGATCAAGAGCAAGACGGGAGGTGGGAATTGGGACCTCTTTGATGAGAGAGATAGCACTTGTCTCAATCAGGTTGGTCGTGTGCTTGTGGCTTGTCTAATTTTTCGACTGGCTTATTACCTTATACAACGGGTAAGGTGCTTGACCAAATCAACCTTCGCCCCCGCTCAACCAACTGCCAAATTGTATGGATGCGGTCCGAGTCTAAGCCAGGGTCTAAGAGTATCATTTACCACCAAAGGTCGACCACCGTCAAGCTCTGTCATCATCACAAGCAGTCGATTCTTTCTGGGTGGGGAAGTCGGCAACTTCTCAGCTGGGATGATAGCAAACTCGAGAATTGTGCTGGGGAAGGGTCAGGGAAGACAGCTGTAGCGATGCAATTCCGGGGTTGTTGTAAGATACATCAACTGTGATTCGCTTATTGCAGCCACCATGCCTGCTTGTTCCTGCATGGCAACAAGAACATCACAAAATTTAGAAGCTTGACCTGGGCATCATTGGCGGGCGCCACTCATCGTCAACAGCGACCCACTTTGATCTCGACCGAGAGGGAGGGGTGGAGGAGACCGAGGTCGATTGCGCTGAGACATGTGTACTACAGGGGCAGCGAGGTAACTAGCATTTACTATTCGAGGAGAAAGCTCCCAATGTGGTATGGGAGTCAGCAATAGACCGAGGCGACATAATCTTTAGGTCGGATTTAGGTTTCTACTTGGGAATAAGATCAGCCAAACGCATCAAGCCGGTACCTGCGTGCTTAGCCGACATCCAATTATCGCGTTCCTATTCGCCAGCCGAAAATTAAGCGAGATTCGGTCTCCTCGTTGACATGTTCTACGCCCACTCTTCGTTGCTGTCATCCGATGATCGTGAGGAGGGGGATGAAGAGATGCGGAGTAGAAGGATGCGGAGAAGAAGATCACAGGTGAGCCGAGGACAATTTTCAATTGAGACGTCATTGAGGCACAGGAGTTATTCTCTTGGAGGAAAGGCAATGGCATATTCCGAGAAATAGAACACCACCATCATCATGAAGATGGGAGGGCTTGAGATGTATACGGTAAGAGTTGCCAAGATTCGAACCGGCTTTCTAGAGAGGGTAGCAATTTCCCTTCCGAAATCCAGGTCGCCACAGGCACAACCCGTCTCAACATCTTCCAAATTTAACACTCTGTCCCTCCCTTGCCAGTGCGCAAGATTATTATCGTCAGGTCGCTGGCTTTCAAAAGGTGTCAGATTATAATGAGTGGTGAGATCTAGTTAAATCAGTGCGATCGATTGTGGAAACAAAAAAGCCATAGCCGCCGCGAGCTCAGATCTCAAGTCGTGACTTCTTAGACAATCGACAAACCCTCTGGCTGAAGCAGGATCGGGCTCACTGCAAATTTCCGAAGCCGGTTGTCCATCTTCAGACTGTTTTCCCTTCAAGGTTAATTCAAGCAAGTCGAATAAAACTGAGGCAGTTAGCTGTCCCGAAAGATTCTGACCGACTTCGAGTCTTCAAGGTGAGTTACCTATATCCGCACGTTTTTCCATGGGTCAAAGATCTCTCTGTGCTCAGATTTCTGTGGCATATCTTCAGCGGGAATCTGTCTCTCGGGTGCATCTTTAGCCCATCTGAAGAGGAGACCGTGGAGAAACCTGCCCAGTGATGTCTCGAAGGTGATGAACATTCAGGAACGCTATTTGTACAGCCTCGGCTTGTCTGGTAAGCCCATTGAATGGGGTTCATATCTTCTGGTGACGTCTCTTACTATCGAAGTTGCAGCTCTTCTGCTTCTTGACTCTCTCTGCATTTCGGAGTGTCCACGAGCAGCCTCTTATCACGACACCACAGACATATGAGGGCGTATCCACCTCAAGCTGTGTTGATTTTTAGGGGCAACACACTTCTGCCCATCCCTCTTGGCCGTTGAGCGCCCAACGGAGATTCCGTCTCGTCCCTGTCCTGTTCCCCTTGCAAAATCCATCCAAAGTCTAACCTTAGGAGTGTTGTCCGTCGTCCAATCTAAGCCGTTGCAGGGATAGTTCAGAAAGCGGGGGTGGGGCGTTGAAGATCGCTAACGGCTTTCGGGATGCTTCCCGTCCGCACATGCTGTCGATCGAAAGCTTCATGGAGGGTGTGAGAAGGAAGAAACCGGCAGCTAACCTTGCTGTTATGTTGCTTGCTGCATGAAGATACAGGGCTTTTGACCTTCGAAATAATTACGCATGTAGAGACGAAAACGGACAGCGCGCCGAGAGGATGGAGGAGGAGCTTGCTGGTTCGCAAGGCTACTGCACCCGATATTCGGAATATACCCCAAATAGAGTTAAATGCAGCCTCTCACATCATCCAGCATGTGTTCATCTCGAATTCGAGAGCTTGAAGCTGTCAATCAAAATTCCATCCCCTAGCAAAAACCATCGCTCAGGACAAGATTCATGGCTGAAGCATCGCGATTCTAGCATCCCAAGGCCAGAGAACCAAGCCAACATTTGAGTTCAAATTCAGGAACAGCACGCGGTGCGGCAGAGAATCAGGCTCATCAAACTTCCATGCCGTCCTCTGCTCGGACGCATCCCGGAACCGGAACCAAGGTCTGTATTTGTTTGGAAAACCTGGTCGGCAGTGGCGCACACAACCATCCAATGATCCGCTCGCTTGTTTTTCTCTTGTTACCCCTTTTCGCTTAGGGTAGCCGAGCAAACACTGCTTGGAGGGCGTTAGGCTAAGCCTTTGCCCCTTGCGGGTGCAGAATTTCCCCGCTATCCACATGCTGCAGAGAACTACGCAACCTCGGAGGTACGCTACTGGATCTCGACCTTTCCCACCGCAACATCCAGCCCTGCGCCAATCAGCCGGAGCATGTGAAGATGGAGAGCTGAGATGGGGACTGTATTCGATGGGTCGAGGATTGGCTGGTCGGGGGGAGAGCTGATAACAAATTAATCGCCAGCTAGGAAATGCTGTTCACGAATCCGGCAGTGGGTCGATCCAGCCAGAGGAGCTCTGATCAGCTCAAACTTTTGAACTATTGATCAATTCGCTTTAGACTGAATTTATCATGGATAACTAAACTCCCCAGCTGGCCTTCAGAAGGGTAGTTAATCACATCCGGCCCACCAAAGAAATGCCATTACTTGTAGCCTTGGCGGACCCCTCGTCAACAAATTTCTGGGGTTTGTACTGTCCTTGATCTCATTTGAGATTGCATCGTCCGACGACGTCGTCGCCTTCAATGTCAAACAACTACAACCCCGACTCGCCGACCAACTGGCACAAGGTCAACATGGCGCACGAGAATGATAACGTTCTGGAAAAGGGATACTGGCAGAGCACGAAGCCAGAATCAAAGGTCCCCCTGCACACTCGAGCTCTGCACAAGATCGTGGACTTCGCCCGGCCGATGATCCTGACAAAGGGCCCTGCAAACAAGAAGCCACTGTCGCGAACTGGATATCTGGATGGTCTGAGAGGATTTGCTGCGTTCTTGGTCTACTGGCAGCATCACAATTCCTGGGTACGGGAAACCAGCGGCGACGATGAGATTTTCGAGAATGGATTCGGATACACTGGAAAACACTACCTGGCCACCTTCCCCTTCCTCCGCGTATTCTGGACAGGAGGTCATTTCGCCGTTCCAGTCTTCTTCGTCATTTCCGGCTATGTATTATCAGCAAAGCCCCTCTCTTTAATGCAATCCGGAGAAACGATCAAATTATTCGAGAATCTGTCTTCCGCACTCTTCAGACGCTGGATGCGTCTCTGGATCCCGGTAGCCGTGACGACGTACATTTACATGACGATGGCGCACTACCCAGGTTTCTACACAGACGATTACTTCCACAAGGCGACGTACCGCGAGGAGATCTGGGAATGGTATTCCAACATCAAGAACTTCAGCTTCATGTTCGACACGAGTGGAAACCCCTTCTTCCCATACAACGGGCACATCTGGACGATTCCGCAGGAATTCAAAGGCTCGATTGCAGTCTACGTCGCTCTGGTCTCATTCTCGCGATTCCCTAGAAACTCACGACTTTTTGCGGAATGTGTACTCATCTGGTATTTCATCTGGGTTACGGACGGCTGTTTCTTCGCCATGTTCATTGCGGGCATGTTACTCTGCGATCTGGATCTTCTGGCAATCAATAACGACCTGCCCCGCTTCATCAAGCGTCTCGAGCCATACAAGCAAATCATCTTCTACCACCTCCTCGTGATCGGTCTGTACCTCAGCGGTGTCCCAGCCCGCAACATGGATATGAACAATGTCTGGAAAGCGCGAGGATGGTACTACCTTGCGTACCTCAAGCCGCAGGCTACGTTCGATTATAAATGGTTCTACCTCTTCTGGGCAGCTACTTTCACTACGGCGGCAATCCCTCGTATTGGATGGCTGAGGAGGTTTTTCGAAGGAAGATTCTGTCAGTATCTGGGTAAAATCTCATTCGGACTGTACCTGGTCCACGGACCTGTGATTTTCATCCTCGCGGATAGACTTTATAGCGCCGTGGGGTTCGTGCGGATCAGGCACTTGAAGAATATGCCGCAGTGGCCAAATGCGTTCCCGTTGAGTATGGCTGGACCGCTTGGATTGGAGTTCGCGTTTCTGATGCCGCATATTATTTTACTGCCGGTTACGTTCTGGTTGGCGGAGATTGTGACGAGGTTTGTTGATGATCCTGCTGTTAAGTTTGCGCAGAATTTGTACAGGAGGTTGGCGAGTGGACCTCCCTCGTCTGGACCAACGCTTAAGATGTAGATGTAGATATGGGCTCGGGTTTGGGTTTGGAAGGCATTTGGTTATGGGGGCGTCACTGATTGTTGGGTAGAGGATTTGGTTAATAGATTGCTACTGGATGTATAAATTCAAATGGATGGACATATGATACCACGTATCTCTGGTTGCACACAACTTCCCTCTCTCTCCTACCTTGGGACAATCACTTGGTGAGATCACAGTGGGTTACTGCTGCTCAGTTCCAGGCCCCGGTCTGCTATCGGCTGACGCCTGAACGTGGTCCCTGCAAAGTTCCACTGCTAGCAGCCGCTCTGCTCCTAGTGCGAAAAAAGATGAGAGCTGAAGCTTGATGAGGCTGAGCTGAGAAACGACTATCACTTTGAACTACACTCGAAATGGAGAAGCCTGAGCCTTGTGCTAGCCCAAAGCTCCCGAGCCTCAAACTTTCATGCCCCTGAGCTTCGTGACAAGGCTTATCATCTTTGTGTCCAATTGCAGGTTGCATTTGCTCCCGTGCTTCGCGAGGATGATCCGGGAGATCGCTATCGCCGCTTGTATTCAAGCATTGAGAATTGAATTTCTGCCTCGAAGGGGAGTCGGCTCGCATACCCGTAGACCATATCACCACTGGAAAGAATGATCCTACCAGTAGCCAACGCGCCGACGATAATGATACCAGGTACACCAAAGACATGGCATATAAAAGCACTCCAACCAGCCAATGAGTACCGGTATCAAGATGCACCAGATAACTGAACACAATGCCTGTCACAAGTGAATGGAAGTGGCGGACCGTTCCTGCAGCACGCCATCTTGATTCAATTGATACCCACTGCAGCAACTTCCCAAATGGGAGGAAGTCCAAAGAAAAACATTCAGTACTGGCGCAAAACAGTCCTCTCGTCCCCAATCCATATTGGATAAGCTCCGTATCCCAGTCCCAATTTCGATCCCAAGCCTCCACAACACAGGCGAGGCCCCTATCACTCGAGATGTCAGCCGTAAGCCATCCAAACAAACCCTTTCTGCGTACAATCATCAACCCCGCCTTAAAACTCTCTCGCACACCTCCGCAAAACAACCTTTGAGTGCAAGTCCTCATTGGCCTCCAATTCTTCTCAGTAAACTACGAACACTGCTTGCATTGACTGCCTCAATGTTCATGATATATCCATTCCAGCTGCCCGCTTCTCATCAGCGTTTATCCCGCCACCCCGGGGGGACAGACAATTCTTTTTGAGAAACGAAGCTCGATCGTAGAATAGACAGACAGATTGAGAACATAAGATTAGTATTCAAGAGGTTGGGGAAAGTCGACTAAACGAGGAAAAGGAGACTGGACAGCTCAGCGAGGGAAGTTCTAATCAGGAAAGTCAACGGAAATGGATCTAAAGAGTGTTTTGCTGGAGAACAAAGATATCAACCAGGTCATAGCAACTCGGTCTGGACACTATTGCATCTTTGCAAAAGTATAGCCTCAGTTACAGCTATAGGTATAGCTTCGCGATGTCGGTTGAATATCCATTGCATAAGGGTGATGATGCCCTGAAGTGGACTCGGAGTTCCTACACCCAGAAAGTCTGGCAATACATGTAAAAGGCAACTGGTCCGTATCAATGAAGAAAAGGCAATAGATCAAGCTGTCAGAGGACTTCCTCAGAAGCCCAGGCACTTCTCACAGAACCGGATATACAGAGATGATGATCCATCTGGGAAGAAGTCGAAACAAGAAATAGTGAACGACCCGCAAGAACAATCATCAGCTTCATTTCATTTTCATCATTCCCAGCTCCCAAAACCCATTGCAATGTAGGAACTTATCTGGGACCAAGCTTTTCCAGCACTCTACTGCCCTGTTCTTCCCATTCCTGTTTACTGATCCACATATTCTCCTTATCCGCCATGATATTCGCCAGCACCGCACCACCGAGGAACACCATATGTCTCCTCCTAGGCGGATCCTCAATCCGGACCTTGAACTTGCTCAATCTCTCCGGGTTTCCACCAAGGACCTTCGTGAGCCAGAGCTGTTTCAATTCCTTCTCTAATCTTGACGGGAGACCGGGGTACATGCTGCTTCCGCCGGAGAGGACGATAGCTTTGAAGAGGGAGGAGCGGACGTCGACATCGGCGGCTTGGATGGTGTTAAAGAGGAATTCGGCGATGCCGGGTTGTTCGACGTCGACGAGGTGGGGTTGGAAGAGGCATTCTGGGGCTTCGAAACGTTCGCTGCCAACGCGGATAACGCGGCCATCAGGAAGTGTGTAGCTCTCTACCAAGACTGTCGTATCCTCGCTCAATCTCTGGTCGAGTTCTAGGTCGTATGAAACGTAACAGAGCTTCTCTTTGATCTGGCGGACGGTTTCGAAATCAGCTGTGCGGTTGAGGGCGTATCCGCGACGGAGGAGGAGGGCAATCAGGTTGCGGGTGACGTCTCGACCTGCTACGTCTAATCTGCGGGTGAGATGATTGAGGACAACTGATTCGTAGACGGGAACGATATGGGTAACTCCATCTCCGGAGTCGACGACCACGCCTGAGCTTAGACCTATTCCAATTAGCAACATTCTTACACATCCATCTCTGTCCACCTACCCTGCGCATAGAGAGCCAGCACAGCTTGAATAGCCACATAGACGCCGCCAAACTGGTATCTCTCGAACATGACCTCGCACATCTGTTCCCTGTTGCGTAAGGGATTCATTGGGGGTTCCGTAAGCAAGATCTTGCGCCCAGTAGTATCGACCTTCATCTTCTCGTAGAAAGTGTAGTCCCAGAGATGCTGCATATCGTCCCACTTCTTCACGATACCGTTCTCCATGGGATATGACACCTGGAGCATGGTTCTTGCTGCTGCCGCCTCGTCTCCGCACATGATGTCCTTGATGACGAGGCCATCGTTGCCCTTCTCTTCGGAACGTAGGATGGGTCGACCGACGATAGAGGGGTATTGGAATTCGGGGAAGTTCTGGAGAAGAGGCAATCAGCTTTGGGAATGGCTGGATGGGAAGAGGCGCATATATACCTGTGCGGCATATCCAACCTTGAGGAATCCGGTTCCTCCGTCCAGTACTGAGGATTGAAGTCAGTAGATGGTCCAGCGCAGCTGGCAGAGACGGGAGTTACCTATTGGAGGTTCCGCCGCCATGTTGCAGAGTGCTTGATGGTGTTATGTGGTGGGAAGTGAGGATATAAAGTCGTGGAGTTGAAGATGGCTATCTGCGGTATGGGGGGTTGGTGGGGGAGTTGACGAGTCTCACAACAGCGCAGCGTAGCTGGAATTTGCTTAAATGGAATACCCGGTCACCGTATTCTCAAGCGAGACGAGGCGCAACTCCTTCCCCGCCGACGAGGCTGCAGGATTGACCAGATTCAGGTTTAGCCTCGTTATTGCCGTTTTCGGACGCAAATTGCAAGTGACTTTTTGCCACTTCATGCAGAGGAAATTTTCAACAATTTTTACTATAAATTCTCTACCCTCCGTCCAAGATTGAACTCCTTGTCAAATCATCTCTCAGTAACAAGATAAACTCACCCTTCACCTCGATTGATTGTCAACTCCTCACTTGCGACAATTCACCCGCAAAAATGGCAGCAAAAAGCAGAAAACTCCTCGTCATCAACCCCAACACCTCGAAAGCCATGACCGCCTCCGTCGAGCAACTGATCAAGAAGCTCAACACCGAGTTCCCCACCACCACTCAAATAACAACATACACCGCACCCGAGGGTCCAGCCAGCATAGACAACAGCGACGACTGCATGGCCTCCGCTCGCATCGTATACGAAGATCTACGCCCACGACTTGAAGACTACGATGCTCATCTCGTAGCATGTTATAGTGTCCATCCGTTGGTAGCTGGACTACAAGATGAAGTCCCGACTGGGATTCATGTGACCGGTATATTTGAAGCCAGTATCACGATGGCATTATCATTGCTACCAATGCGGTATGCAGATCCCAAATTAGAACGTTTGGAGACTCGCCAGAAGTTTGGGATCGTGAGTACGGGCATTTATTGGGAAGCAGAGCTATCGGATGGCGTGAGACGATTCTTGGATTTGCAGAGTGTGGATGCGACGGGACGGTTTAAGGGTGTTGAGACGACGGGGTTGTCGGCGGGTGAGTTGCATACTGCTGATCCGAAGCTAGTGAAGAGGAAGATGAAGGAGGCTACGAAGAGGTTGGTGAAGGATAGGGATATTAAGGTTATTTGTTTGGGGTGTGCGGGAATGGTGGGGATGGATGATGATGTTTATGAGGCATTGGTGGAGGAGCTGGGAGAGTTTGAGGCGAAGGATATTCATATTTTGGATGGGGTTAAGGCTGGTATTTCTTTGTTGGAGGGGTTGATGAGGACTTTGCCGAGGAAGTAAGCTGGAAGGTATTGCCAAGTATAGTTTATTTAGTTTTAGGTCACTGCCGTAGAAAGCTGGTAAAACTGGTGCTAAGAGTCCTGAAGGAGACAAGAAGCGATGAGGTATCGCAGGCAATCAAAGTGAAAGGATGACTATGCTCCCAGTTTCGACTCATATTGCATGTATAGCCTAATTCCTTCCTCTCATTCTTCCGCTCAATGGAGTAACGTATACCCTCATTACCAAAGCGAGATAGCGCATGTACGTGCTAGGTAATGTCCGAATGAACATACCGAACCAACATGCGCATAAACAAAAACAACCTATTTTCCATGAGTTGCTCTCAAAGTGCCACTGAGTTAGACACAAGTCCTCCACTGGGAGAGCCCTTTTAAAGCCCCCATGGAGGCTGGTTGGCTTGGACCAGCTTGGTGAGTTCTGCATCTTCCGCAGCTGCTCCAGGAAGTCCTTCTGTGATTCATTCTGGTTGTACTGTAATGTAGTCTGAAGCCAGATCCAAGGTACAGCCCAGTAATGGAAGCTTGCAGTAGCTGCTAGTGCTGTTGCTACTGTCCAGCAATGCTTGTTCCTTCTCTTGATCGTGGATAGGGATCTTCGCCAATTGATGTCAGCATACTTGTAGCAAAGGCAATGACCAGATCCACCTGTTGGTGGACATTATATTTGGTACGTGCAAATCGAGACCGGGAATTGTTGTCGAAGAAGTCCGTGGAATATCGGGATATGCAAAATATGTCGCAGTTGGCTTGAGGGGCCAGCATCGCTCTGTATTCACCAAGTTCTGCCCTGCCATTGTATGAGTGAGCTCCCCGAGTTCATTCAACTCGGGTCAATCTCAAACATCCAGATCCAGCGCTCGGCCTGTTGTAAGACTCCATGTTTCCCGCGACATCCACATCTCACCAATACCCAACCAAATCCTTGTGAAACCATACCATTGTATTCGATACCATCCGCAGCCATATATGTACAGCACCGCCTCGAGGCCATCCACCCATCCATTCATCCATCCCAAGCAATCCCATTGCAGCAATTCCTCTTCCCTCTCAATTGCTCCTCTCACCACCCTTCGCAGCCCTCAACTCGTCCATCTTCGCGACTCTCTTCTTGAATTCCTCGTACTGGCACTTCTCGTAACTGTGTCTCTCGGTCTGCAGCGCAACGAACATCAGCCTCTATCCACTCTCAAATCCCATCCCCCAGTCCGCATCCCCGATCCCCCTCCGAAATCTGCCCCATCCCTTCCCCTGCCCTTCCCATCTCCCGCCCCAAACCAACCCAGCTCTACGAAAGAGGAACTCACCTCACACTTCCACGGCAAATAGTACTCCTCATACCGGCACCGATTCAGCGGAATCAGCAGATTCGCACAGCTATCGCGGTACTGGATTGGCAGATTGGCATCGCGCATCTGTTCTCTCGTCGCAGCTATTTCCGTACAGTATCAGCATCAGCACTCCCAATCCCGAACTAATCCAGCAGAACCAAAAGCAAAACCAATTAAGATCGCAAGAGAAAGGCAGACAAACGGGCTGGTGACGAGCTGAGCCCGACGGCGGATTTGACAGCTTCGGTGACAGTCATTGTGCTTTGGGGTTCTACTCTGTTTGGCCGGGGGAGGGGAGGGAGCTGTGAGGTTGAAGCTTGAGGTTTGGATTGGAGTTGAAAGGGGTTTAGCGGGGATTATGTCAGCAAGCTATGAACTCCACGACGATGGACTCCTGCTGGCACCAAATTCTGGAATTGAATATTCGCAAGTTGTTTTGCGACATTAAGGATAGCTTTTGGATTGAGGGTCTGATCGTTATCCGGGTAGATGTCCATGGTCAAATTGCAACGTAAACAATGTTCTCGGGATGTGTTCCTCTATTTCTATCTTCTTCTTCCAGGCAAATTCCCAGTGCAGGATCTCAGGATGAGACACGGTTCTGGATCGCCAAACTCTGAAATTGAATGTCGCGAAACTATTTTGTGACATTAAGAATAAATTCTTGCCTTGTTTTCCATCATCAATTAGATACAGATCCATGCACCCGTTACCAGCGTTCCCCATGCCCTCAGCTAGTACTGCGACATTAAAAGAGCTTGTTTTTCTATCTTTTGTTCTTCCAATTTCTTCAATGTAGTTCTTCAAAGCGTCAGTAATACAAGTATAAGGCTATATCATGAATCAGATTAGGCTTTGGTTGATTCTGAGTGATGAATGTCGCGAGAATGGTCCAGGACAACGGAAAGACATCATTCGACTGAACTTTGATAACCACCGGACAATCGCCCATGGCCCAGATTACATGTTCCCAATAACCCCGGCGTGTGCTGCGAAATTCAAACAGCTTTCAAAGCAATTGTTGGATCCGCCTTCTAGATATTCTGAATGTTGAAGTGCTTTCCTATCGTCGCAGCAAAATATGGCGCAAAGCGTCAAGAACGACCTTCTTACGGCGCCATTCTTCGAGTTCTCACTATATTTCGCGACTTTTGAAATATCGATTTCAATGTATCACAAAGTTCTTCCCATGGACCATACTTGTCTTCAGATCACCTCTAAAATTCTCTATTCTTCATATCGTCTCAATCATTACACATTACAATCCCCGCTCACAACTCTCTCCAAGCAGGATTAACTCTCAAGATAACCTCCCTCTCCTTATCATACCTGCCATCCACCAACGCATTCAACCAAGTTGCCAACCTATACGCCGCCTTACTCATCTGAATCTCTACAATCGGGTACGCACCAGCAAAGTATCCGCTAGTCTTCAAATCCGGCGCGCTGAAGTCCTGACTGTACACGTAATCACAATTCCAGATATTGGAATCAACAGCCCACTCCATAGCGCAGGCGATAGGCGTCGCGGGATCAGTGCAGGAAATCCATTTCGAAGTTGGAGTGAAGAAATCGTCTTTCTTGACGCGTTTGGCAAGAGCGGAGAAGTAAGGTGCGATGGTTTGGTTGGTGAAGGAAGTCACGTTAGCGCGTGAGTAGATGATAGCGCCGTCCCAGATGGAGTGTAGGACTGAGTTGTTCGTCTTGCCTCCGAAAGAGACATTGAAAGCATTACCTCCAGCGCCGAGGTTGGAGGTGTGAAGCGGTTGAGCGAGATCGCTGGTGAAATGAGTGACGAACTTCAGGGCGTAGGAACAGGTCAGGTTGTTGCCGTTCTTGATCTTGTTGTCTTTGGCCAGGCGGATGCAGTCTCGGAGGATCATGCTCTGGTTTGCGATGGCGGATACGATGCAACCTCCCTTGGTACAGTCACGATTGTAGTACGTGTTGCAAACTGAGGGGGGAGTCTGTGATGATTGGGTAGTCAGCAATTGTTCATGTACTCATGACTCAGGAGTACTTTCAAGAGCAAAGTACTTGGTGACACTGAATTCGAGGACATTAGACACTGGCCGAGCAACTTACATCAAGGCTATCAATCCAATGCCATTGGTACGTGTACTCTCCGCCTGGTTCGCGACGGTAGCCATCAGCCCATGCGGCGGCTTTGCCAATCGATCCCCCATACTGAGGCTCGAGGATCTTCTTGATGATGCCCGCTGCGTCGCGAGACAGGAACTCTTCAGCCATGAAACCGATCTAAGAAATTAAAGTATTGAGTATGATTTCTTACAAATTTGAATATAAGAATGCTTACCTGGTTGTGGACATCTGTATTCCATGCTGCCGCGCTAGCGAGCACTGAACACGCTGCGATGATGTTGGAGAAAAGCATGATGGATTTTCCGGCTGCACACCAACAATGGAATTGATGAAGTGTTCAAGATATGATTGCAAGAGAACCTCCCACTGTTGCTTTTGAGGAACCAGCCGGCAAGATTGAGCTACTTGTACACATCGTGACGCGGAGGGAGTAGATTGCCTTCGCCAAGTTGGGAAGTTCTCCGAGGATCGCTCACCATCATTCTTATCAATTGACCATGCAGAAGAAAGAACATACTCTCCCAGCTTTCAGCTGTTGGAGAGTTATCTTCGGGATGCGGCGACAGCAGGGTTCGATGTGAAAGCACCTGACTATCCGGGACAAGTGTCTTCATGTGCCAAGAAGCCAAGGAGTTGGGGAAGTGAGATTGGCGATTAGGAAGTTGGTCGTGTGCTACTTTGTCAGCTCGCTGATGACCCTATCGAAGCATTTGATTTCTTCCCCTTGATGTCGCTTGTCGTTTTTAATCCCGTCGCTTGCGGCTCTCCTCTTTACTAGGGATGTTGAAAGAGCCTCGTTGTGTCGGCTCTGGTGTCCAAACTCCTGGTCGGGACTTAAAAGGGCCGCTGGTCACGTGCTGTTTTGCCTGAGGATGCAGCCCACCTCCAATTTCAGAATCAAACCACTTTCGAAGCTGACGTTCGAATTATGTGCTGGATCGGATGGCTATCCCGGCTTTTGAGAGGCTCCCGAGAAGGAAACCATTTCGGGTCGTGGATCGTGGAAAAGAATTAATTACTGTAGTTGTAGATTCCCGCGTGACCATTCCAGCAGTACGAACTACGTCATGAATATGTACAGTTTCAAACGAACACAACATGCTCGAAAGTACGACAAATGAATTCTTCTAAGAAAAGGGTTCTGACGGAAAGTCAGCATACGGTGTATTATATCAATGTTGAAAGTTTGAGCCTTGAATGCCGAGCCCGTCTTAGTACTGGACGAACCAACCTCGTATTCCGTACTCCATCGTATTTCGTATCCGTTACCCCTCTTGTAATAATAGGGCTGAAGAAGAAACTTCGTCCAAGCCCATCCCATGAAACGGCCGCAATGCCGAATATGTAGAGATACGGGACTCGGTACAGTTCGAATCCAGGATCGCATTTCGCTACACTCTGTACGACAGGATACGCCGGCAAGAAGATGCATATCTGGAAATCTTGTCTCGTTTCAGGGCTGAGAATGCGGGAACCTCCATGAAGCGAAGCGTTGTCTGGAGCTTTCCGTCCACAATTGGAAAGTTATGGGAAGGCTAAGTCAAGGCAGCTATTTAAGGTGCAGACTAAAAGAAACGCCAATGACTTTAAGCTTAAGTATTGTCTTCTGATGTAAAGAAGCGCGTCTCCCCCGCAGCAACTTTTCAACACTTCTCACACAATGCAGTCCTCGTCCTCGAAACCCGATCCTTATGGCGTCGATGAAAGCCAACAGACTATACGGGTGGTTGATGGCTCAGCGAAAGTACTTATGAAAGAGACTGCCAATGTTACAGGTACTTTAAGTAAACTTGCGTGCTGATTAGTGATGCTTATCGGTCGATTTAGATAATGGTCGCATCAACGTCAATCTCGACTCCAGACTCAGTCGCGCGCTGTCTAAACTGATACCGGCGCCCAACTACGAGCCAGAAATTCCAGCATATCCTCCACCTGCCTACGAGGAGGTCTACAGTACTGCCACCCGCCTCAACATCGTCATACAAGTTGTCGGTAGTCGGGGAGACGTCCAGCCTTTTATAGCCGTCGGCAACGAGCTCCAGAAACATGGCCACAGAGTACGAATCGCGACGCACGATGTCTTCGAAGACTTTGTACGGCAGTCTGGTCTTGAGTTCTATCCGATCGGTGGAGATCCTGCGGATTTGATGGCGTATATGGTTAAGAATCCCGGACTGATACCTAGTATGGGAAGTTTGATGGCAGGGGATGTGCAGTCGAAACGGAAAATGATTACAAAGATGTTGGATGGGTGTTGGCGGTCGTGTATTGAGGCGGATTTGAAGACTGGCGTTCCGTTCACAGCTGATGCGATCATTGGGAATCCTCCAAGTTTTGCGCATGTGCATTGCGCCCAGGCTTTAGGTTGTCCCGTAAGTCTGCTACCATCTCAAGGACTAATGCGGTTGCTAATGCGCCACTCACAGGTACATATCATGTTCACGATGCCGTGGTCGTGCACGAGAGATTTCCCACATCCATTAGCGAATTTGAAATCTGCAAAAGAGAGCACAGAGATCCAAAGCGGAAGGTCGAATTACGTCTCATACATGATTGTGGAGTGGATGACATGGCAGGGGTAGGTTTACTCGAACCGAAACCATATCTCCTGCTAATATCTACATAGTCTTGGCGATGTCATCAACAAATGGAGAAAATCAATCGACCTCGAACCGATACCAGAAACCGAAGGCCCACTTCTTGTTGAGACACTGAAGATTCCATTCACATACTGTTGGTCTCCAGCTCTAGTGCCAAAACCACTCGATTGGCCGTCACACATAGGTACGCATCCACGAAGCAATGCCAAATACTCAGCTTTTGACGTTCGGTGCTTCTAGATGTTTGTGGCTTCTTCTTCCGCGAAGCCCCCAAGTTCACTCCCGATGCCGAGCTAGACCACTTCTTACGCAGTGGCCCGCCACCTGTGTACATAGGCTTTGGAAGTATTGTAATCGACGACCCGAATGAGATGACAGCCATGATTCTTGAAGCTGTGCGTATAACTGGCGTTCGCGCAGTGATATCACGCGGATGGAGCAAGTTGGGTGCTGGTCAGGAAAGTGGATCGCAGATTCATTATCTTGGAGATTGTCCTCATGAGTGGCTGTTCCAACATGTAGCAGCTGTAATCCATCATGGAGGTGCTGGAACGACTGCTTGTGGGCTATTGAACGGAAGGCCGACTGCTATTGTACCGTTTTTTGGGGAGTAAGACAACCCTCGCCTAGACGACTTTTCTTCGCCTTGACATACTGACTTCCATCTTAGTCAACCTTTCTGGGGACACATGGTAGCAGCAGCTGGAGCAGGTCCTCGGCCCCTACCATATAAAGGCTTGTCTAGCCAAAAGATAGCCGAAGCCATCGAGTTCTGTATGAATCCTGCAGCCCTCGAAGCCGCAGGAGGAATCGCAGCCAAAATGCGCACGGAATCAGGCGTGAAGACTGCTGTAGAATCATTTCACCGAGGGTTACCAAAGAAGAAAATGCAATGCGACATCATCAAAGGACAACCAGCAGTATGGGTCTACAAGTCTGGTAGGCGGCGTATACAATTGTCGAGGGTTGCAGCACAGACACTCTCAAATCACTTGAAAGTAGACCTCAAAGGGCTGCTATAGTAAGTCCCAAGATGAATCCATTCCACAATCGACAATTCTAATGTAGATGAAAGCCACGAACCAGCGCCCATCGTCGTAGAAATCCGTCGTTGGGATCCACTCACAGGTGCCACATCCGCCGCACTCGGCATGCAAATGGTGTTCATGAAAGAGACCGCCAATATCTTCACCAAACCAATCGAAGAATATCAGAATGCGAGAGAACAGAACCAGAAGCTACTGTCTGCCACTCCCAGCGCAAACGGCAGTCCGCGCGCATCCACGGACACTCTTCACCATACACCCACAGGAAGCAGATCAGCGTCACCGATGAGGGCTAAGACCGGCGGTCAGATAGCTGGAGCAATGGCTGGTGCCTCTGCAAGAAGTCTTGGGAATGCGCTAGGGAAACCTGCGAAGAGCATCTTCATCGATGTGCCTCTCGCGGTCGCAGATGGACTGCACAATGTGCCGAACCTGTACGGCAGTAAAGTGACAGAACGAGGGAAGATTAGTGATTTCAAGAGCGGAGCGATGGTAGCTGGGAAGTCCTTCGTCACTGGTATCGCAGGTGGGATTGCTGGACTTGTTGTGGAGCCGTATAAGGGTGGACGGAAAGAGGGAGCGTTGGGCGTTGCGAAGGGGTTGGGGAAAGGCTCGCTGGGATTTCTGACGAAAACTGGATCTGGTGAGTGATTTCCATTCGTCAATTTTCGGTTGGCTGTATTTCGCAAAGTTGCCTGCTAACGAAACATTGCAGCTGGAATGGGTCTACTTGCATATCCTGGACAGGGGGCCTGTAAGAGTTTGTACGCGAGCTGGCATGCGGGAACTCGGAAACTTATCGTTGAACGGCGTATTGAGGAGGGTCAGTTCATGCTTGAGAATGCCACACATGGCAAGTATGATGCAGCGACGATCATGAAGAGGTTTGATGACTTACGAGCGGGAATTGATGAGGAATTCGTTTGAAGTTTTGGAGGTGGGGAGAGGTGGACCTGTGGAATTAGATACCCAAATTCAGAATGTCGTTTCAATAGATTGGTAAGCTACGTCATAGATCTTGGTCGGTCTTTGAAAATCATTGGCTTGATATCTACTTTGGTCTCAAAGGTTCTACGTCCTGGCACTTGAGGATGTGCTAAGCAGGGGAAAAGTGTATCCTTGGGTACGCCATGATCCTATGATATAAGTATCATATTGGGTTTTGCAATTATACCTTTACTGGGAAACACAACCAGAAAACTAAATGGGCTGGCTGCTGTAATCGTGATCTGGAGCACCCCTTGCGTAAGATTTAGGACTATGTCGCCACCATCCTGGAGGCAAGTCTCCGATTTTAGACTTGGTATCGGCTGTGGACTATGATCCGGCCGTTTGGCAACCTAATCGCGAAGCTTTGTAACGGACAATATATTGGCTGTCCTAGACTGCTTATTGGCCTCTTCTGCGCCTCAAACTCTTAGCAATGCCTCGCTCGTACTTCCGTGTACATGCATTGTTTACTCTACCCTCGGCTCGGCCCTTGGGCCCCACTTCGAAGGCGCAGCAGATCTCGGATCATTTACCATGCATGTTTAGTGTACGCATTTCGTATTTCTTCTCTACGGCTTTTATACGATTTTCTGCATGCCTCACGAGCTTTCAAGAGCCGCATTCATTCCAGTTCTCGGTACCTTTCCGTCTCAAGTGCCGCGCGGCTTCACTGCCGATGTACGACGGCAGCTTCGTGACATCGCTTTGGGCATACGACGCTTCGATGGCAGCTGGGTGTAGGAAATCCCCGAAGTCAATGGTCATACCAGGAGAGCTATATTTAAGAGCAGCCATGGACGACACTTGGAGAGATATCATCCAGTCTTTACTATCTCTTTCTTACTCACCTTACAACAGTTACTCAACAATGATTTTCTTCCCTTTGTGGTTTCTGGCGGCAATTGACCTCTTTGCCATCGCAGCACTTGCAGCAAACCAGACTTGTAAAACGACTCCTTCTGATGCATCGTGGCCATCTCTTCAAGAATGGTCGTCCCTGAATGTATCGATCGGTGGTGCACTGATCCAGACCGCACCAGTGGCTTCATCTTGCTACTCCGACAACCCTTTCAAATCAACCGCTCCGTGCGATAAAGTTCAAGCCGGGTGGTCAGCTCCAACATTCCATGCTGCTTTGCCAGAATCTATCGACTATTCCTTGTATGCAAACAATTCTTGCTTGCCACCTGGAACTTCTGGATACACGGAACAAAAGGGGTGCTCGGTTGGTGCTTTGCCAATGTACATCGTCAACGCGACGTCTGCTGAACAGATTGCAACTGCAATGTCATGGGCTTCATCACGCAACATTCGGATCGTGGTCAAAGGTACTGGTCATGACATGAACGGACGGTAAGCACACGGAAAAAATCTTGCACGAAACACACTTGACTGACATACGGAACAGATCCAGTGGCGCATTTTCCATGTCAATTTGGACTCGTCACTTGCGCAGCATCAAATTTGACCCAGAATGGCCACTACCTGGCTCGACTACCATCGAAACCGCTGATGTTGTCATCGCCGGCAGTGGAAACGATTGGGGAAGTATGAATCCTGCTGCAGAAGCCGTCGGCAAAGTCATGGTCGGCGGTGAAGCTTCTTCAGTAGGCCTCGGAGGCTTCACTCAAGGTGGTGGTCATGGTCCCATGTCCAGTCACTATGGTCTCGCTGCAGATCAGATTCTCCAAGCAACGATCGTCACGACTGAGGGTCAGATCCTTACAGCGAACGCACAGCAAAACCAAGATCTCCTCTGGGCTGTTCGGGGAGGCGGTGCTGGACAGTATGGAGTGGTCACAGAGTATGTGATGAAGGTCCATCCAGCACCAACTAGTGTTGTCGTAGGCACTTTGTCCATGTCTATCATTGGCTCCAGCAATGAGAGTATCGCAGCGGGGTGGAATGCTTTCGCAGCGAACGTGCAGAGTATTCCTGACATGATGGATGCAGGTCTCGCTGGTCATCAGACTTCCTTTGCATACTACGTCGATGGAAAAGCTGTACCGAGCATCAGTCATAATATCTACGGTTACAACATGACCGCGGCAGATTTCACATCGCTCTTGAGTGCGGTCTTGGAGAAGATGAGAGCACAAGGGGCCAACGAAACTCTCGCTGTGTCACTCTCGGAACCCCAAGTCTTCGACAGCTACAATTCTTTCTTTCAAACTTTTCTCAACGACCCGAGTGTCACGGCAGTGGCAGGGGGTGGTTCTATGATGTCCAGCCGTCTCCTCGGAAGAGATCAGTTGACCGGTAATGTCACTCAGTCCCAGATGGTCTCGTACCTTCAGCGTATTCTGCAATCCCAAGATCCGACTGCTGGTGCAACCATGGTGATCGGCATGCAAGGTGGAAATGGGACAGCGAATGTCCCGGAATCGATGCGAGGTGCTTTGCATTCATCTTGGCGAACAGCATACGTCCACATGATTGTCCTCGGATCATCTATTGATCCTACTGCGGACCCAAAAACGACTTTGAAATCAGCTGCCAAGTGGATGAACGAGGTGCCAGAAGAAATCTGGGAGGAATGGGCGCCTGAGATGGGATCCTATATGAACGAAGCCAATCCATACAACGCCAATTTCAAGGAGGCATACTATGGTGATAGTTACGATCGACTGATGGAGATCAAGAAGAAGTATGATCCCACTAGTTCTTTGTTTGTCTTGACTGGCGTTGGAAGTGATGCCTGGGATTACAATTTGAACACTGGGAAGCTGTGTCAAGTGGCGTGAGAAATGGTTGAGTTGTGCATGGTAAATTTGTATGCTAGTAGAAGCAGGGCGTTTGTATAATTAGTTTGCGAACCTTTCATACCTAGATAGACATCATAGGGCATAATATATTCACATTGACGATAAGCAACTATTCTCGAAGGACTCCCTTAAATACAGTAGGCATTGGATAGTACAATCACTTCCTGATACTTAGCGCTACCTTTGCCGGACCCTGGGGTGTTCTCGTCCTCAGCCATGATCGGGCTGGATAAGCTATACCCAGTGACCGTTGGCCCCGCCTCATTTGGAGGTGGGAAGAATAACTTGAGGATACTTCAAAAATTAAGTTTCGGGTTTCGATGACAGCTGCCGGCTCTCGGGGCTCAGGATGGAGCATGAGGGGCATTGTTCTGAACAAAATCCGAGACGTGGCCTTAAGTTTGAGGTTCGCCGTTGATTGAAGCTTAGACGGTGATGGTCATAGTCTTTATAAGTCACTTTCTTGTTTTGTATTCCATTTTATGGAAAGTGTACGAACAACAGTGCAGCTGAAGATGGGAGTGGGAGTCTCGATCATAACTGAAGTCAGTGCGTGCTTTGATGCCACAAAGGCACACTCTCAATGTCGTAAACCAGATTTCCCTGGCTTCCAGACATGCCCATACGATTTAATCCCAACATATTGAAGACCCATAGCCCATGCATGCACACCTTTTTCAAACAAAGCCAGCTTCCAAGAAGGCATCCGCTTGCGCATTTCTCCGCCATTTGCTGCTGCCTTGTGGAACATTGCAACGCGGGGTCTCCGGAGCTCTTCAAACCTTGTGTAAACCTGCCGAATCGACTTCTGTGCCATAGCCACGGGTAGACTTTGAAACAAGCGGGAAAGTAAAAACACGTCTTCAAGTGCCATTGCAACACCCTGGCCAGCGTGTGGCTGCATGGCGTGTGCTGCATCGCCTAGCAAGAGGACCCTCCCTTTGAACCAGTGCCCGCTGAGGGGTAATCTGAAAATGGGATAAAACTTCACGGAGTCCGAGTCAACGACGAGCTTCTTGAGAAAAGACCCCCATTCTCCATCAACTTCTTTCAAGGCTCCATGCACGAGCTTCGTTTTGAAGTGTTCCATTGTGAGCTGCCGTCTTTCCTCCCATCCATCTTTATTATCACCTCCGTCCGGCATAGGGACCTCCTCTGTAAAGAACCAGTAGACTTCGTTTGCTGCTGAGTTTGATGGCGTGACCGCAAATAATCCATCAGCTGTGAGCGTCGCGTTGAGATCTTGAATGGGGATGGCGTCGGTAAACCGTGGGTTTGTCAAAACAGAGAAGATTGACGCCAAACCCGAATACTCTGGCTGTGTGAATGGATCGACGTACATCGTCCGTACATCTGAATGGATACCATCACAGCCAAGCAAGATATCCCCGGTATCTTTCGTACCATCCACGAAAGTGACCTGTACCGAGAAGTCATCTTGCGATATCGACGCGATGTTCTTTCCCCAATGAACATCGATTCCAATCTCTTTCTCGACCTCGTCGAGTAGCTGTTCCATCAAATACCTCCTCTTCACTCTCAGATATGGGTAGCCAGTCTTGCATTCGCTCCAAGATGTGATGTCAACGCTCCCAAGCGTGGCGCCTTGTTTCGAGTGCATCGTTACATGGCTCGTTACGGCTCCGCGAGCAAGAAGGGATTCGTAGACACCAAGGCGAGCGAGTAGACGGGAGCCATTACAAGGAACGCCAAGTGCGCCGCCGAGAGTAGATGGACAACTTCGCAACTCGTAAACGGCACAGGTAAATTTGTTCTGGCGGCAAAGCTGCAGCGCAGCGGCGAATCCAGCTGGCCCTCCTCCGATGATTATGGCCTGGAACTTGTTAATTGAGTCGATGAAGAGTTCGTATGTGAGTGCGGGGGAAGACAGTACCTTTGTCATTTTGATAGATCGTAGGATTCAGATCAATGACATGTAGTGTGTAGCGAGATGGGACTTCTACCCGCCCGTGAATCGACAATGACAGAGAAAGAGGATGTCATAATTTGGGCGATACCAGCAGAGGACTGCAAGCTGCTTGAAGGTTATATATATAACGACAAACACAACCCCTCAAGCCTCAGCGTCACAGCACACGGTTCAAAAGCTTCCGTCGCATTGAGCATGTCACCGATCGAACGAGGACGGTTCAAGCCGTCTCCCTGGGAACTACGTCTTATACTGACGAGGAAGTTAAATCTTGGGCGTTCTTTGACTTTGTGATTTGCATAGCGTCGTCCCGAGCTCCTTCAACGTCGGCATTAACCTCGCAAGGATTTTTCTGAAGCCTAAATCTAGACAACCTTCAAGCACAGGAAGCGATGGCGATCAGCGCTAAACATCATATACGGTCGAAGCCCAAAACTGATCTGTGTCACGGCGTTCGGGTTTCGATTAGTTGGCCAATTGTTCATCCGGCCAACCTTGACGTCAAGTGTTTCGGATTTTAGTCCGACAACAGACCCCTTAAATCCCCGTGCACAATTTCTGAGCATCTGATAAATCCCAAAGTTAATATAGGCTTTTCAAAGGATTTCCATTCCTGCTAAGTTACATACGAGGGTTAAGTCCAATCCCAAACTCCATGTCCCAGGTCACAAATCTTGCGACTTTGACAATGCCAGCGAAGTCAAACGCGCGAATTTCTGTCCGTGTACATATCAACAATGTCAGAGACATCCGAACTCCCATTGGTGTTCACAAACGAAAGCTGACTTCCTAGATGATCCTCCTCTCCATGCTGAGTTTGAGCAGGAACCGTAAGTCTACGCCCATCTAGCTACACCCGGCTTGTTAGATAGATGTTGTCGTCCTTGCTATCATTCGCCAACTTCTTCATGTCGAACTGAGGCGGAAAGACATCCCCAGCGTGAATGACGTGAAACATAACCTGAACAACAAACATAGGGAATGCATCGAAGAGGTACATGAAGACCTCGTGGCTGGCCAAATATCCAGCATGTCCTTGACCAAATTCGATCGCTCTGAAGATACATCTCAGGATGATTAGCCCAGCTGCTGCGAACAGAAGCTTAAGCAGAGCGACCCAAGTGTGTTTGCCGTATGTCGGAATGGTGTATCGCAATGGCGAGCTTCGCATGCGCTTGAAGAAGATCAAGGATACGAGCAGAAAGAAGCCGAAGAACAAGAGCTGGACGGCCAGTCCACCAAGCATCGTCATCTGTCCCATGTCTGCCATCGACTCCTGCACCATCATGCCACCGCCTCCTGATTGGAGCAGAAACGCAACCACATCGCCTGCCACAAAGATCTTGGTGACGCGGGTTGGTCGGATGATTGAGGCTTTCGGGTTGTTGACCAGCACCACGATGCGACCGAAAATCATGTACAGCGTAGCGGCATAGAGGGACGGCGGAAGAATGATGAATAGTGACTGGGCAATGTATGGCATCAAAGAGTTCGGGTCCTTCGTGGAGAAGTATCTGGCAACATAGCCAAGTGTCATCACTATGGATGTCAGCGAGTGGAAGAACAGCGTGACCAGGAAAGCTTACTGACTGATCCGACGACCAGGGGTGTATAGAACCATGTCCTCTTTCGAATCATCTGAAAGACATGATATAATGCGCTACCACCAAAGAGAATAGCTACTGCGATACATATTGTGCTGTTTGGCTTGTAGGGATATATTCCATTTGCAGATTCCTCTGCCGTCGTCGTCGAATTTCCCGCTGCCATGACGAAAGCTACCTGCTGGGCTTAGTTTCGAGGATCGCTAGAAGTACTCCTTTGAATGATGCTTCGTCTTGACGAAAGATACCTACGATGCGTCTCGAGCAAGTACTGTAGGTTGAGTTTCCCAAACTAGAAACGGACGCGCTGATTGACTGGAGCGAATGTCTTGCTGAAATGCTGTGTTGATTGGAAGATTTCTGCCACCTGAAGGAATGGATTGAATGAGTGGATGGATGGATGGATGGATGACTGAATGTGTACCAAATTATGTTGATGTCCAGGCACGCAGGTTATATGTCGTGAAGAAGGTAGGTCACTTTGAATTCTCGTTACCAGGGTAATTCTCGTGTAAACAATGCAAAATCGGATCAAACATGCCAGCCCTATCGTATTGCCTCCCAATTTCCCATACGGAGTTACGGGCAGCAACATAGCCCTTGCAGCGGATATTCGACGGCTACAAACCAAGCTTTCGGGCCCACCTCAATCTCTTCAAGGGGGAGCTTCCAGACAGCGGCTCATCTCTACGGACGATCGACGACAGGCTCATCTGTGCTGGATATCCAATCGATCTGCCTCCGAGACTTATTCTGGGATATATCTGGGGAGAGGAGAGAATATATCTGCATGACTCGGGTCCATTTGGCGGAAAGAGTGCCCAAGGTGCTTCAGAACAGTCAAGCGAGGGGGATCATTTGTGGCGCGGGACGTCGTACACTAGCTGAAGCATCTCGTAAGCTAGCCCAGAACGGCATCCCCACCACTTGGTACGCCAGACACGTCGTACACTAGGGACTAGCTCCAAATCAATACGACGTATCGATATGCTCGTCTTATGAAACCGCATTTCCCCTGCTGTTGGCTGAGTTTGAACGATCAGAGATAGCCATCCGTACTCTTTACGATCGTATTTATGACCAGCTTGATTTCCTGAGATTCCAAGCATTCGTATCCGACCCAAATGCTCGGTATATTACGACGCCTGAGTTGACTGAAATATCATCTGCCTGTAAGTCGTATTGCACGTATTGGTCTGTCTAGACGACAGCTCATCCAAGTCGCTGAGCAGCTTCGGAAGCGTATAGAGCGTGTTTGGGGGTGCTAACTATGCCATCACGTCGTTCCCATTCGAAATCTCGTCTTGGGTGCGTTGAATGCAAAGTCCGAAAAGTCAAAGTTAGTCCCAATATTTCTTCAACCTAAACTCGTATCTTTCTGTAGCATATCCTTCAAATGGTCTATACAATCGGCTTCCAATGTCTTGCGTCGCACCGCTAAACGTCTTGTCAGTGTGATGAGGTCAAGCCAAGTTGCGGAAGATGTGAAAAGCGTAAAGGCTCATGCCATTATGTCGAGCCGCTCTCCCCAACAAGCTCGAATGGCCAATTCCCTATCTTTCGTACAGGCACAAACTCACAAAGCCGAAATGCTTCACCTCTCCAACCGTCCATCTTCGAACTCCTTGGTAGCTTTTTACCACCTGGAGCAGAATGTTCTTCAAACGACTTGCAAGGAAACCAGAATATCTTCCAAGATGGTGACCTTGAACTTCTTCACCACTTCTCCACGTCCACATACCTGACCATAATCAATCTACAACATCTCAGGTCCCTATGGCAAATCGAAATTCCTCAGATGGCATTTTCGAACTCCTTCTTGATGCATGGCATTTTGGCAATGGCGGCATTCCATCTTGCTCACGAACGGCCACATGCTGCTGAAGAGTACACAAATATCGCAGTGTATCACCACACGTCTGCTCTAAGCCTCTATCGGCCATTACTCGACCACATTACCGAAGACAATTGCGCTCCAGTGGTAGCTTTTTCTACTTTGGTGGCATGTTTGGCAATGGCAATGCAATCCTCTGCTGATCCACCACAACAACTACCGGCTCCTCGTGCGATAGCGGCAGCATATGTCAAGAGCATGTTCAAGACATTGGCACTAGTAAGGGGCGTGAATATGATCGTCATCAGTACTCGGCCCTGGATCGAGCATACATCGATAGCTGCTCTCGTCAACGTTGATGTTGAGCAGGCGTACCATACTCCTTTGGATGCGGATGTGGAAGGTATCATGATGTCGCTGGAGACTCGGATAGCAGAACACTCTGAGTCAGAAGAAATGAGAGACGAGTACATGTCTGCCGTGGAACGCTTGCGACAGTGCTATCCTCGAGGAGATTGGGAGACTATACATCAGGGTATGATCATGGCTTGGCCAGTAATCGTGTCAGACGGCTTCTTCATGGCTATGGTGGAGGGACGGCAGATAGCTATTGCGATCCTGGGCATTTGGGGTACGATGTTGGATCTGATGAGAGATTCGTGGTGGATTTCTGGGAAGGGGAAGATGTTGGTGGATGCGGCATACGAACTGTTGCCGGCTGGATGGGAAGAGATATTTGCATGGGCCAGAAAGAAAATTGATCCGCGCACAGGAATTGACTCCGTCTTTGACTCGTGATGGGAGAGTTGAAGTGCCTGGCACATAGAGGTCCGGCGCCGAATTATCTGCCTGGGCTCCCGATGCTTGTCTCCGAGTTGTGTTCTGAAAAGCCTGAAACGGCTCAACCCACGAATACTTGCTCATGCTCATGCTCACAAAGATGTGATGGACGGTAGTTGTTCATCAACGATGCGAGAAGCCCGTCCAACTACGAGTAGGAACCAAATCTCACAACTTTGTATTGGCAAGCATGAACTCGGCACTTGTCACAAGATGCAGTCAAGGAGGACTAGAAGATGGTATCGTACAAGCATTTTCAAATAAAGGTACGCAATGCTTCATCTCGCTCTGATCCCCTCCTTTGATATTGCACAGTAGCTAAATTTAGTGGGTTAAGGTATTTACGCTTTCGCCACGGCTCGAAATGTATCGTCACTGCCCCATATCCAATTTATTTACAATAAGGATACTCAGAAGTGAGACCACCGCTCGGACTGCAGCGACGGATATGCGTAGCGGGGACCATCTTCATCGTCGCTAGAGTAGTTATAATCTCGGTGAAACAGAGAGCCAATGACCCTCTGACTTCCACCGGCACGATCAGATCCAGACCCAGCTATTTGGTCCTCCGCATCCTCGGCTACAGCCGCGTCCTCTTCATCATCGTCGCTTGAAGATTCTTCTGACGAAGAATAAGGCGTGAAGAAGCGTGATGCACTGACATGGGGCCAGGGCCAAGTAGATTCTCGCTCAAGATCTGTACAATTTGGATGGCACACTCTACAGCGCGCTCGTAGGTAATTCCATCGACGCTGCAACTCAGGAGTCTCTTCGCCGTTTGCCAGGAGAGCGAGGCGAACAGAAGGTAGTCTAATCTCTGATGACTCTTCACGTTGCATTCTGTCGAGAACTTCGGGGATCCAGGAGGAAGCAAGTTTTCTCCCTTCTGGAACCTCGTAGTCCTCATGCTGTGAAGTCGACTCAACAATCTCCGCATCTCCATCGAAGCCAGAGTTCCGCCCATCAATCACAAGACTCAGGTCTTTTAGATTTGGGAACGTACGAATAGTAGTGTCGAGGTACCGCGTCGCTTCGTCAAATCCATTCGGGTCGGCTGGCTCTGGCCCAGGAATGAGCACAGCTGGAGGATAGCGTGGTTTACTCAATACAGCTAGAGGTATGGCCAGATTTCGCAATTTCGATCTCCAGTTGGTGAATCGAACGCCGATGGGATTCCCCACGAGAACTTCTCTCAGATTATCTTCGGTGTGTCGGGTTATGAAGATGGTGTCCTTGGAGTAGTTGATGTACAACGGATGTCTGGTTGAGTCAGACTGGTTGGGTATTTCGCACAGTTCATAGGATGCTAGAGCGCAGGATCGAACTTCAGCGTTGATATGGATGAGTGAGATGGTGATAGGGGAGGCTGTGGCGATCCAAGCCCATGGTCCGCGTGAGGTTCGGCGATAGCGTCGAGGGAGACGAGAGGGATCGTCGCTACGTATAAGAGATAGTTCGATGACTCGAGGGTCTGGGAGGGCAAGCTCCCAGATCTCTAACCTGAGCTCCTTGGGGAGGAGTGGGAATGGGTGGAAGGTGCCGAGCTGTATGCCGGTCATTGTGATATCAGTCTAGGAAAGGTTTCGGTACAAAGAAGAGGAGGAGAATAACGACAATCAAATAGAAGAGCGGTATCAAGGAAATCAATCTAGGGATAAAGATCATGAAGTTGTGAGGCCTGCTGTAGGAGGGACTCAGAGCATGAGAACCAACAACAAGCGAGTTTCCGAGGGAAAAGGGGGCACCGAATGTCAGTCCAGGTGCCCCAAGACCAGCCACGGTCGGAAGAACCCCCTTATGCCGATTATCTTCTAAGCAAGGCTTGTGTTTTCAAAGTATTCTCATTTATCCCCTGAGTGCGATTCATCGCGTATCCTGTAGCCGCGGCAGCAGACCCTGTAGTTGGTCCCTAAACGGACGCCAATTAAGCGAGGCCGTGAGGAAATCAGCGAGGCTGCTTCGCTAAGTGCCCTGAAACGACACGCCGATCGGTGTCTCGCTTCAGATGGTATACACTGCAGAAGTGCGCGTGTCGCACTTCGCTTCCAGGTTCGTAAGGGGATAGAGTCTGCTTCCAGAGTTTTCAGCGTGGTGCACCTCACCGCATGAAGGGGATAGTAGTATAACGAAAGGTTCATGTACGCGGTATAGAAGTATTTACTGCTGGAAAGAGATAGCATAAACTGGGGCAGATACTGAAAATGAAAACGTGAAAAAGTCCCGCCCTGTCCCTTGGCCCATTCTTCGAGACTCTAAACTCAACTCAACAATGAACTGGAATGTTTCCCAACAGCTATGAACGCAGGTCTGCCAGATGAAAATCTGCAAGTACTCGAAAACCGCAGAATAAACTTCACGCCTCAGATAGTATCACCGAAGTTGCCTTTCCAACCTCGAAACACGCAATCGAATTGCCTCTCAAACCCATTTCTCCCACCATTTTGCCAACCACTCCAGCTTCCGGGACCGCCACTTAGAATGTCATCGCAATAGTACTCCGCATTGTAGACAGCCGACTCTGCCTTGCCTGTCGATCCTGTGCTCCATTGGAACTTGCCTCCCTTGGGATAAAAAAATCGAACATTGGCCTTATCCTTGTTGGTGGGCGAATCCACTTTGATATTTAGTTCCTGTGGTGCGCCGGTGACAGTGGGATCCGTGGATGGGCCAGCGACTAGAGTTCCTCGTGAATCGAATAATGTCCACCTGAGAGTAACCTGTTAGTAGAGATTCAACAGCGAGATATTCGTGACTTACTCGATTTGGGAAAACTTGTCAACCATTTGTTGATGAAGATGCAGTCGATACATGTCAGCTGATCTCTGCCATCCGTCAATATGCCACTCGACACATTGGAATGCGCTGTAGCCTCCTCTTTTCCCAATGAGCGTAGACGTATCGCACTTGTCGGTGAGCGCTTTGAACACTTCCAGGCACTGGAATTTGCCCAAATTGCCATCCCATTGTCGGCAAGCTTCGGGAATTGTTGAAGTGGGGCCAACGTTAGCAAGTTGCGCGGATACCCGTATGTTTTGATGGCCCTCTACTTCAGCGCCGCCCAATGGGCCGTAGATTTTCTGCAATTTTCCCGCAGTGATGGAAACATTCGAGTTGGTCTCGCAAAAATCTGTGTACGCACTGACCATACCATCACGCTTCAGAGCCACTTTGTACGACCACGGATCTCCTGCAATCAACGGAGGGTCGGGTGGATCGCACGTAAACACGGGCGTTCCACCATGAGGGATCATTTTGAAGGTTGTGCCACCACCAGCGATTTGCGTTTTTCCGCCATAAAAGTTGGTGGCCGCGCGAGGACAATCTGTAATACTGTTAAGTAAAGGATTTGATGACAATAACGAGTCGAAGTACCCACTTAAGATATTCCAAAGGTTTGAGAAACAATCACTCTCAGATACTACAACATCGTTGGATCCTTCCGAATCAGTAAGGGTAGCTGTGATCGTGAGGTCCTCGTCCAGCGAAGCGACACCGAACTGCTGCACAGTCCGGGTGCCTTTTTTCCCATTCAGGTTAGCCGAATTGGCGCAAAATTGTTTAACATAAAGCTCAGCTGCAGGTCCATATGTCCAGGCAGCCCCGGTTTTCTCGTTGCAAGTTGTTATGGGACTTTCGTCAACGGTGTTTATGTCTGGAAGGGCTGCTAGAATGTCCGTGATGTCTTGGAATCCATGCTCCACAGCACTGAAAAACGGGGAATCCCAGGGCTGAATGCAGTCACAACCTTTCCAGTCGCCAGATTCAGTCTGCTTGTGTCAGCTGTGGTGCATGAAGAGGTTGGAAGGGTAGCGGGGTATGGTTGCAGCTTACGCCTTTACACTTGCCATCAGCATCCGCACCACCACAATCCAAAGGACATAGTAAACTATGCTCATAGGGCTTTGGGCATGGATATGAGTCGCAGGGGCAACCTCGGAAGTATGCATTGGCAGTGCAGATTGCGTCCACGCCTACGCACAAAGAACCTTCGCATCTTGGTTTCCATCCCACGATACAATTATTGACCCGAGTCCCCAAGCCAGGTCCTTGGATGAGAATTTGTGTCAGCGTGCGTACGGTGGTGAAAACAAAGAAGTAGGTGATATAAAATGCTAGAAGCCCCATTGCTTGGGCTGTATCGCTACTGATAGTTGGTCGAGAGTGGGGTAGTGTCTCCGCTGCGTGAGCGAGAACCGATGATAGAGCTTCGACCACTCCGTCATCTGCGAAAGATGCTATTTCTGGAGGTAGCCGGATTGCACCGCCCTGCTGAGCATTGTCAAAAAGTGCTGCGAGAGGATTACCCGCACCCATGTTGTCCAATATATCCTCGGCATCAGCAACTAAACATCCAATGATATCACCAGGGACACGTTTCTGCTTGGACTTTGTGGACCCCAAGATGGGACAAGAATTGTCCTCGCTCAAGAAACCTTTGACGGTTTCTGCAATATCTACTGGAAGCCCAATCGATATCTCTCCTACAGCTCGAGGGGAAATTGTTGATGCCTTTCCTGGCATTGAAACATCACTGTGACGAAATTAGCTAGCCATATCGGAGCACGGTGTTGACTTGCTGGAAGTCTCTGCTACTGCCAGATCTCAAACACTGGCCGGAGATTGGGCCAAATATCAGAAAAAATAGAGGCTTCATCATAATCCTGGATTCGTCTCTGTCGAATAAATTCACCGTTGGATATATAATGATGCCGATAAATACAGAAACTCAAAGACACTTGGATGAGCTGCCGGCGTCGGACTTATACGGTTGCGAACGCAGAGCAGAATACAAGACAGCCCTCGTTGGGCATCCATTGTCCTTGAGGCTATCGAGACCAATGTTGGTACGCTATAAAAAGGAGCGTCCAGATTGTAAGGACAGGTAGTCGAAAAAGTCTTTCCATACTTGATTTGTAGATAGATAACAACGTCTGAGCGAGAGTTAACATCTGATTGAATTAGTGTGCATGGCTCGAAATGGATTTTGCCAGCCATGCATGATAGGAGGATCAGCTGCGCAGGATTGCGTTGGTTGGGCAGTGAGATTGAGATTCGAAAGTAACGTTACAGGTAGCAGACTGGTCAACATCATAGCTAGGTAGTTGGCGACATTTGAAATAGTCCAAAGTATCGCGAGAGATAGTGAGAAGAGGGTTCGAATACTGGCTCCAAGTCCCGCCATTGCATGAAGGCAGTCACATCGCAGCAGGTGCGGGTAAAGCGTGCACCAACGGACTAGGTTCTCCATTCTCTCAACGCTCGAATCCTCACCACCGAGCCTTCCACCGGCAGGTTGGTCCAGGGGATAGATTCACACGTTTCATCGTAAAAACCCGATCTGTTCTGGTGGAATTGCGATGATAGAAATAAACCGTCCTCTATAGATGCCACAGCGTCCTCGGCCAGGATCTACGAGTCGGGTATGGCAATTGCTGCACCCGAGCCATCGGAGGAGACAGACTCAGACTCCGATCGATGACCGTCGGCTCCAGGCTCACGAAATCGACAGCAAGCATGGAGATAGTCCCAGCGACGTTCTAGTATCGCCGAGTTGGAACCGTTCGTTAAAACGGCCAAAGCAACACGGGGCTGATGCAAGTCTGGTGACATTCCGCGCACACTATCAAGAGCCTCTGGGATCCAACGCTTTGCGATATCTTGCCCCGCCGGTTCGTAAAAGTCTTCATGATCTGAAGAGGGTCGCGCGATCTCAACAGAACCCCCTAAGTCCGGATGTCTGCCGTCGATTACAAAGAAAAGTTCCTGGAGGTTGGGGAACGACCGAAACACCTTGATGAAGAATTTTGATGCGTCAGATCGACCTTCTGTGGTAGAGAGACGCTCAACGCCAGGATACGTGCTTAGATCCCATATCCAAGGTCCTTTCGAGAGAGATCCCAAATTAATGGCTAGAGATCGAGCTCCAGATGTCAACGTACTGGTATGTTGGGATTTCTGCAAAACGACCATCCAACACATCAAACAGTCTTTCTTGCGAGTACCTTGCAAAATAAATGGTATCTCTACAGAAATCGATGTACATGCGCTGTTCGACGGAGTGGCCCTGGTTACAAATTGGGACCAACTCGTAAGAACTTAGAGCCAGATTTCTGGCCTCGGCGCTAACCTGCAGCAGAGGCAGAGCGATGTCCTTGGTGGAAGCAATCCAAGCCCAAGCACCAGGTTGGTCTTGACTTGACAATAGTTTTCGTATCGGCCACTCTGTATCGGTGAACGTGAGCTCAATGAGCCTGGGCTCCGGTAGTGCTCGTTTCCATATTTCCAACCTGAGCTCTTTTGGGAGGAGGGGAAACCTGGTGAAGGCCAGGTTATTGCTCCCAAATGACTGCTCACAAGGCATATTTGCAGTACCCTGGTCGCAGTACTTCAAGAGGACGTGATGAGGGCGAGTAGATGGTGAGGTACTATGATAGCAATGGGACGTCGTTAAGTTTGTTGGTAGTCGGTGTAAAGACAGGCGGGAGAGAGGTTGCAAGAGACGTGTGGTGCTGCTGCAGATGTCCCGCGGGGTGGGGCGGTTTTACAGGGTTTGTCTTGCCATGACTGGACGTGAAATTGACGCCCAGATGTAAGAAGAGTCACAGATCACCAACAAAACACATCGCTATCAACAAAGCACCGTTGGAGTTTCACTCTCATTGCGGTGTTGGGGCCGAAGAATGAAGGCTGAGAATATTCGAAAACATGCTGCACTGCCGCAGCCTTGGTGTAAGCAGAAACTTGTCCTTCGTTGTCTGGTCAAGAGAAGTAGCCTCTAAATTTGTTGGAACGAAGGATTTTTTGCCCCTGTTGTACGACATGGGTCTTCAAGCGGCCCCTGGAATCCTATAAATATTCGTTTCGAAAGGTTTGGTAAGCTATCAGCGTATATTTGGTCGCCAACATCTCGATCAATTGCCTAGAATAGTGGTTGCTGGGATCTTTTGGCTATCACTCGCTGGAGGTGTGTTTCATTGCATTGAGCGAAGATGTAGTTATTAAAAAATGACTTAACACGTGAGCGGCATCCCTCAACAGAAGTCAGAATATATCACTAGGCTCATGACCACAGTGCCTGACCAAAAGCCTTTACAAAGCTGTTGTCTGTTCCCTACTTCCTGGGATTTTACTTCTACTATCTCCAAACGAGTCGCGAGTATATCCCACACCTCTTAGAGAGGACGGTACTTGCACCAATTTATATTCTTGAAAGGAACTTCTAAAATGCGGTGCTGGTACTATTTCGTTGGAATTTTGGTGTCTACTGCAACGTCTTTGACGGTGTATGTTGACAATTCCTGTGCAGCACGTGGAGAAATTTTCGATAATGCACTAATAGAAGCTTCTTTTATGGCAAACTCAGCACGAGAGAGACTCATTTCAACAACTGATACCGACTTCGACAGAGTTATGGAGAGGATTTTCAACTTCGAGAGAACAGATGAGAAATCTTTGCAAAAGTTAATAGGTACAGTCGTCTTGCACATAAGCATATCGTTGCCCGGAACTAACTAGTGTAGATGTTATGACTTGTATTGGAAGTTTGGAAGTTGCAGGTCCTCGAAGAAAAGCGGACGTCCGACTGTATTGCGACAACGACCTGCTCAAAGCAGATGGCAACAATGGACGATGGGAGCCGAGGCCAAACGACCTGGAGGGATTTGTTGATAATTTGAATCATATCATCACAGACGAGGAAGGCTTGGGCTGTCATCTTTCCGGCGTTCTCGGTGCTACTTACGGCACTCCAAGCAAAAGTCATAAAGGACAACCTGATGGCAGATCCACAATATCAGTCAGTAAGCAAAGATCCTCGAATGGAATTTACTTGCTAATAGCTTTGCGATTATGCTTTCACTAAGCCCGTAATATTCCTGGACGCGGCAGGGAAAAAACTAGAGAACCTCCAAAAAGGGAGCATTGATGTTCTGAGGAATACGCTTAGTTTCGCAATTCTTCACGAACTAACTCATATTCCAAGCTGCAATGGTTCGTACATCTTCCTGCTTTGTTGTTCCAATGGTGATACTAATACGGTATCAGCCATTGACCAGAAAATTGGGACGAAAAAGGGGACTCGAGCCTATGGTTGGACGAACTCCATCGGACTTCCAGCTAAAAAAGCAATTCTGAACTCTGATAACTATGGCAAGTACATTTGAATCGCGTCGCAAGAAAGAGTATACAATCTGACAATCTAAGCAGCGTTCTTGGGCACCTTCGCTTGGCTTGCTAAACCACTGCTAGTTATGCCCAACGCCTCGCCACCGACAGAATCTGGCAAGCCTGCAGGTCCCCTACACTCCAATGTGCCTGCAAACTTCAAGCTTGAGGGCGGTTGGTCTCTTCCAAGGCCAGATCAGGCGGACTATGAGCAACAGGCCAAAGATGGGTGGCTTTATCGTTACAAAGATATCACAAAGCGAGCGTTGGATAGTGGGTTTAAAACTGTCAAATCGATGAGTTGTGCTGTGTGGTCCTCAGCCGGCAAACATTGTCTGGAGTTTCAGGGTTGAAAGCACTTACTCGATGATCGAGCGAGTGGAGCCTGGAGAGGGACCAGAGGGAAGATTTGTCGCTTACCTAAAGACTGCTTTCGTTTGCGTTTTGTTTATTTTGATGTATTGATTTCTGCTTGATGCCCTACTGCAAGAGATGGGATGCCCTCAATTCTTTTGCGAGAAATGATACATGACTAGAACTGCGCCTCTGAACTCTCACAGATAGAATGCATACTTGTGATTCTGAAAGATTTCACTAATCTTGGGAAAACATTCCACTTATAGCGTAGTCGTTGATTTATTAGGTAGGTGGTCCTGTCTCGCGGTTATGCCATCCCATTTCTCTCAGTATTTCATTACAGCCACGGATAGAGGATACAGGCACAAGCAGACGAGGACTAGAGTCCTGGCGACACGTCTATGGCGCATAATTGAAGTCGGTTTTCCCCCTCGTGCAATTCTTGTTGCATTCATATCCGCTGAACGACCTACGGTACGAAAGAATTTCTGTGGGCTCTTTATGGACGTCAATAGGCCAGATATATTCTCTACAAACTCTATTTCACATTCGAAATGTATTTTCGAGCCGACCACCAACATTGATCCTTACCGGTAGAGAATCTCATTTACGGCTCATATGGAGACTTGGCCCTGGAGCCCGTCATGGGAACGCCACCATCTGCAGAGACAAGGATCGGGTCCTCAAGCCTGACGCCAAATCCAACACTCCTTCCCAATCCCTTTGCTTCTTCACCGGTGACATAGATGCCCTGTATTTCAACGTCAGTATAAGTCCAAACGACATCGAAACAAGTTCAAAGAAGAATCAGATCGAAAGACATACCGGCTCATTCGTGACTACTTCGCCAATTTTCAACTTCTCTGAGTTGGCACCATTCAAATATGGATGCTCGTGCATCTCCAATCCCAGACCGTGACCAAGCCGATGAGTAAAGAACTCTCCATACCCCGCATCTGTGATAACCTTCCTGGACGCAGCGTCAACGTCCGAGCACGTCTCGTTGGCGCGCATGAGTGCAACGGCCGCACTCTGAGAAGCATGGACTGTTTTCCAGATACCCATCAATTCCTCGCTAATGGTTGATTTAGAGGGAAGAATCGTGCGCGTGACATCACTGCCGTATGAATGAAGAGATGAGCCGATATCTATCAAGACGAATTCGCCGTCCTGTAATGTCTTGCCTGAAGATCCGCCGTGTGGGCTGGCTGCTTGCTCGCCGAAGAGCACGATGGCCCAGTATCCCGAGCCGACGCCAGCGCGGGAGAAGAGGCTATGCGCAGCTGTGTCGATGGTTTCCTGCGACATACCAATGTCGATGCACTTTTGGAGAGAGCGGATTAGTTCCAGCGTGAAAGCATTGATACCACGGAGAATGGCGAGCTCGGCTTCGGTCTTGACCGCACGGAGAGACTGTATGGCTTGAGACATGGGAACGACCTCAATACCAGTCGCTTGGACACCGGCTGCGATCATGAAGCGCACATGTTCGTCGAGCATGACTTTCTTGTAGCTTGTTTCCCGCTTCAAGACGTCGTAGGGTGATTCCTCTTCAGCCCATTCAATTACTGTCTTCTTCTTAAAGACCACGTCGAGACCAGCAATGCGACCTAGTTCGAATTTTGGTGCCAAGTATGAGAATTTGCCTGTTCGATCGAGGATCATCAAGAAAGGGCGTTCGGAGAGGTCGTATGCGGACGAGATGTTGGCATAGTAGCTGGAAGAGGCAGATGGTTCGGCAATGAAAGCATCCACACCAGCTTCATCCAACGCGGCGGCCAGAATAGATTGTCGTTTGAGGAATTCCTCGTGGCCGATTCGAGGAACATCAAGGAGGGAAACGTGACTCTTGAGCGTGTCCCAGGCGCATGATTCCAATTTCTCCGCAGGTGAGTTCGACAGAGCATTGGCCAGGGCCAGGAGGAGAGTCAAAGATGAGAAGAACGCTAGGATTGCTCCTAGCAGGACCAGTGAAAATGCGACTGTCGAGACAGTGGGTTTTCGTCGCTTCTCGGAAGAGGATGAAGAAGGTCTTGTGGACGTGGTCTTCTCGCAGATCGTCGGCTGGATTTCCTTATTCAGCAATGGCTGTCGAACCTCTTTCTCGGGATCATACGCCCCCATCGTGTGGAATGTACTGATATGTATCTCTTGACGATTCGTGCGGATGGAGTTACTGATTAATGAGGTGGCTGGGGACGCAGGTTAGGATGATTGATGTTCAGCGCGAAGCGAATGAGCAATTGAAGTATTCAGTTCAAAGCAATCAGAGACCGATCCAGTCCCAGCTAGAGAAGCCTGCCAGTAATGCGCGAAATGGGGATGATGTTGAGCTTAGTTTAGTGAAGATGGGCGAAGTTGAGATGAGTGGGGGTCGCGAGTCAAGCTCCACTGATTGGGCAATCAATGATGGAAACCACGTGACGGCTAGGATCGGGATTTCAATCTCTGGGATTTGTTTTCTTTACCCTGCGGACACGTTTTCCGGGCTTGAGTCTCGTTGTAAAAGTATGAGATGTTATTCATTCTGTTTGAGATACATGAACTATGATGAGGTGCTTCGGGTAACAAATCCAAGCACTTTCTTGCCACTACCTTCATAGCTACAGTTAAAATCACATCAAGACATTTCACATGAATAACAAGGCTGCGTGTATTCACAAGTCTCGATGACTTATAATAAATTGGCTGCTTCTATAAAATTATCAATTCGAAGGGCCTGCCCACTCTTCTACCTTGTTGTGTCATCTCACAAGCGAGTGAACCTGACAACACAGCACATCGAGCCCCCTCACAACCAGTGTCCTGAGCCAATCAATACCCAGCAAGTACTCTGGCACAACTGTCTGCATCAATCGAACCGCCACAACTCCCTTCCCCAAGTCCTTCAAACCTCAAAACGCCTTCCCAATCTCCTCCTCCTTCTTCTTCTCCTCCTCCCTCACCTTCCTCTCATCCCCTTCCACCGCACTTAAATTCAAAACCAAGCCCAAATGCACAATCCCAACCTCCCACCACCCCCTCCACTCCACTCCCACCACCCTCGCAACACCCACCTCTAGCACAATACAAACCTCTCCGCACTCCGCATCATTCACAACTCCATCGATGAGTTCGTGTTCGTAGACGAGTTGCGGTGATTGTCTGTTTTGTCGAGGGACGGTATATTCGTCTTCGGAAGAAGAAGAGGACGTGGATTCTGAATTGTAGGAGTGGGAATGAGAGTGAGAATAGTGATGGGTAGCTTTGGAGGAGTGGATGAGGCGGTGGAGATGTGTTTTGATTTTAGCGTGGGTGTCGGAGGGGGATGAGACTTTGTTGTTATTAAGGGGTCTGCGGGGTTTGGTATGAGTGTTTGAGGGGATAGCTAGGTCAAATGGGGTCGTTGGTTGGATTGGAGTGGAGGAGTAGTAAACAGCATGTCGCCTTTTGTTCTTGCAGCGGGTGTGGAGGGGGTGGAGGAATGATTCGGATTTCATCGTGAATTTGGCGGTTACCTAAAATTGAAGGTAAAAAGGATTAGAAATAGAAGTTAAGTGGTAGAGACTGGCTCGAAACGAAAAATTGATGAAGTTCGAGATTCCAGTCTCAAAATTCAAAGCGAACCGCACCCGCAGAAAGGAACCGAAGAAGAATGGGAGGGAAAGTGGTCGATGATTGATGTATTGTGATTGATTGCTTACCCAGCCATCTTAACTACTCGCCGTAGAACAACGCATTGTAAGGTAAGCCGAAATTCAACAAACAATCAGCTTTGTCTCGTCTTTGACCAGGTACACCAAGCATACATTGCCGAAAGGCAAACCAGGACCAAACCCCACAAAGACCAACGCAAGCTCTTAACAGACAAGACAACGACATTCTTGCTCAGCAAACAAAGCAAATCAACGAGTCCAATGATACTCCAATACAGGCAAGTACTCGTACACAGTAGACCCAATGCCGTTGATCCTATCCATGCCTGCCTAATCTGACCTCGCCTTGAGCGCATATGTGAAGAAAACCGCGCTTTGTGTCCAGATATCCGTAACGTCGTAAATAACCCGTATCGCCAGCGAAAACGCCCAAAAAGAAGACCTGACCCAGTGCTGCGCGTACGTACGGATACTGTGACATGTAGTCCTGACAGAAACCCAACGCCGGGAGCCGAAGACAAACAACAAACGCCGAGCCTTTTATGCTCCCAACCCAGATATGCCGAAGAGGCGGAGAATAATGAACAATCAGATAGATGGCTCACAGATCGATGGCAAGTCGCCCAAGCATGCAAGCGAACAAATACACTGATTGGGTGATCAAGAAACGCCCGGAAGGACGGTCTCGCCTTCTTGACCGTCTTCGTCTTCGGCAAGTTGTTGGAGTAAGGTATCGATGTTCTCGTCCATGTGCTCGACCTCTGCACCCAGGCTGAGGGAGAGGAGTTTGCGATATTGGTCACCTTTCTCGCCTGCTCCTGCTTTGCTCAATGCGTCAGAATATTTGGCGACGTTATTCTTGCGCTTGTTCTCTTCTTCCTGGAGCATCTTCGCCAGCATGACTCTCTCGCCAATATCATCCTCACCGCTTGATATGTGTCCGTTACTTTTCTGCTCTTCGTGTTGAGCATGGACCCGAAGTTGAAGTTTCTGCTGTTGCTCAATGATTCCAGTAACTTTCTTCTCCATGTAGGCGAGATTTTCCATTGACTGAGCGATCGTGTCTGGATTCTCCTTCTGAAGGGCCATTTCGGCACTCATGACCTTGGTTGCTTCCAGCTCCTGTTTCGTACTCGTCAAAATGCGTCTTGCTTCTTTCTCCGAAGTCTCCTTCTCAACAAGCTCATCATCAAAAGAGTTCGCCAAGCCTTGCAATTTCTCGAGCATCATGGGAGCAATGCGAGACTCGATGGACATAGCTGCTTCGGACTCATGATGAGGAACAGCCCGATTTGGCTCTTCTGGCATCTCCCAGACTGATCGAGAGTCAGGTCCATATGGCGAGGATGATCCTTGATGATTTCGCTCAGATCTTCGGTTCTCGTTCAGGTCCTGGATCAGTTCCTCAGCAGTGACCTTCTCCGCGTTGGGCAAGCTGGGTGTAGCTCCACGACCGAGTAAAGCTCTGACGGATTTACGGGCCTTGTTCTTAGCAGCAATGTGGAGAGCTGTATTGCCATGCATATCCCGCGCATCAAGAATACGCTGGAAGTGATCCGGATCGAGCACCTCTGACATCTTGTTGAGGAGGATATCCAGGTAGTATCTAGCGCATTGGTGCTTTTGGCGACTGATCGTCATGGCTGCTGCATGGTGGAGAGCTGTTGCCTGGCAGAAGTCGACACAATCGATAGTATCAATCAAGTCCTTCACCACAGCTGGCATGGTTTGCTTGTCCTGACAATTGGTAAATAGAACACAGCGCATCAGAGGTGTCTCTCCCCGGATATTCTGAGCGGTTGGATTGGCATTGAATCTTCGCAATTCTTTCATGATCTCGACATCGCCCATTGCAGCAGCCCAGTGAAGAGCAGTATGTCCATCGGAGTCAATAATCCAGTCTGGCTGGAAATTGATCGGTGGTTCCGGCTTTGGACCGCCATGGGGCAGCATGAAATAGTCCAAGAGTTCATCGGCATACAGAACATGATCCCGCTCGGTAGCACTTTGGAGCTGCTCTTCACGCTTGCGCTTGCGATGACCGGTATTTTGTTGGGACATGTCATATCGATCATCATCGGCGATGAATGAGGCAGAGCCAACTGTCATGTCATCTGCAATACTTTCATTGTCCATCTGCGAAGTATCTTCATATTCATCATGGATCATACGAGCGGGCGCGGCCACTGGTTCTATGCCGTTAGTGCTGCTTCTTTCGACTTGACGCTTCTGAGCCTTACTTGTCGCAAATTTCGGGACAGCAGGATTTTTCTTTTGTGGTTTTGGCTTTGCTGTCGTGTGTTTTGGGGCTGGAGGAGGACTGATATTGCCGGGGTGGAACTCGAAGATGGTACGCAGTTTCTCGTAGACATTGTTTCGTTGCGCGAGAGCTTCGCCTTGTTCCAAAGGGACCCAAGTTCCTATTACTGTCAGACAGTGATTCCATATCCCTAGAAATGATGAGCGCACCTTGGTATTTGCCATATCCACCTTGAACCTTCTCGTGTGTCTCCTTCTGAACTTCGCGCTCGAGGATTCGGGTTCGGGCAGGCTTGTCGAAACCGGCGGCTTTTAAGATATGTGTTGCATTAATCCAATCGTCACCGCGACGGCGCATAACTAGTCACAAATATCAGCGGATGCAAGAAAATCCAAGGGCAGATCGCAGCTCACCATGTTCTTTGAGACCTTCTCCGAATTGGAATTCATAGACGGGAATCTAATGAGGTCAGTACCACACCAGCACTTCTCCCATACAAACGCATACATTACTGTAGGTCGCGGAGTACACTCCTGGACCAGCCGGCTTGACCATCTTGACTGTTGAAGAAGTTGTGACGAAGGGCAGAGGATTTCGTGGGGAATCGAGTGAAGTCGTCTTCGAGTGAGTGAGGCGCCAATTATCCGCGAGATTGAGTGAAATTCGAGGGACGCGCGGGGCTCAGGAATAACGCGTCAAACGCGTCGGTAATGTAGCACTTCACGCGATTATGAAGCATGCAGAGCGAGTGTGAGGGTTTGCGGTGTCGAAATTGATGGTCGTGGTGGCTGTGGGAGGAGAAGTTCGTGTTGGACGAAAGACGACGCGCCGTGGAAAGTGATTTAGCAAGCGCGTAATGGGTCACATGACCAATATCCAAGTCAGGAATGACTTCACTTTTCAGTTTTCCCGGTGGTTTGAAGCTTTGGAGGATATCGCCAAATTGGGCCGACGCCGATCCGAACCGGAGAGAAGTGAATCGAGTCATGGCATAGTTCGGGTTGGTTTCTGAGTACCCATGTCAGCGCCAGCAACTCAATGACCCAACGAGTGAAAACCTCCAGAACTTAATTCTGAAACTCTTGTTTGCTGATCAACAACACGAGTCCAAGCACAGTGAGCAACGATACACATGTACACTATATAGAGCTTGTTTGGTTCTACATATACACAAGCAAGTCACGAAATGAAGGAGCGTTCTGAAAGTTGCTGAATCTCGAACTGCTCGAATCACACTTCATAAAGAACGATATTTGTCCAGACTAAATTCCACGTTTAATTCCTGGCGTATACAGTCCACAATCAGGAATAATGTCGTACGCTGCCTACCTTCTCACCACCATCGGCCTCCCACGAGACCATCATTCCCTGTTCATTCAGACCTCTCCTTCGGGGAGCGGCTTCATCTACCAAGTCTCCGGTAACATCCAAACAGGAATGTTGTTCAACCACAAACCGAGCTCTCCACCGTCGGATGAAGCGGACTACATTTCCATGACACAGATCGGCCGCGTCAGAGTTCAGGAGTTCGAAAATGGAAGACTGAAGCAGGTGGTGGAAAGTGTGGAAGAGCCGAAGAAGCAGTTCGATGGAACGAGAAGATTGTTCCCGCAGGAGCCCTTGAGAAGATGTCAAGAATGGACCGCGGAAGTCATTGCAAGGCTGGGAAAGGAGGGCGTTCTTCTGGAAGAATCACATGGTTTTCAGAGCTTGCACAATTGAGCCGAGAGTCGCGACCTCCAATGTCGGCAAAGCAGAAGAGTGGCTTCTTATCTCCAAATTTCCGGGTACCGCTGTGTCTGGAAGTCATGGTCTTCGGATCTCCAGTTACCAGTTGTATCTTCCACCCAATCCACTGCATTCGCGAGGTGTCTCACGTCTAGTTCTTCATCGACCACCAATCCGACTAACTTCAGCTGAAATCTATCATACGGAAGCGGATCGGCCTGCACCCTCTTATCCTCAAAGAAAGCCTTCTGCCGACGGGCAAACCATCTCCCAAACCACTGGAGATGTTCCTCCCACTCTTGGTTGCTTTCTCCAAGTTGTCGCTTGAGAAGAACATAAACCACCTCAACACCCCTTACCATCCTGCGTCTTGGATTCTGATACCATCTTCGAAACATCATCAGGTTGAGTGCAAGCCTTTGAATGCCCGTTAGGAGAAGATTGAACCTGCTCCAATGGTAATCGGACCAGATATACGCGGTCTTGCTGAGATCGTAATCTGCTTCGCAAGCGCCGTGATCCGCATCAGGAATTCCTTTCATGTGTATGACGTCTACATTGGGATTCCAGTATATGTGTTTGAGTGGTTCGGAGGAGATGATTTCTTCGTGGCGACAGCGAGGTCGAGTGTGTTGAATGGTCAAGACATGATCGTGATGGCCATTGGCTGAGTATGGCCGGATCTCAAGAGTCCTTGATTTTGTAATAGACACCGCGAATCCCAGAGTGTAATGAGCCAAACAGATTGCTCTTGACTCGGCACAGACATGGAACAGACTAGGTACAGGGCGTGTAAAGATAAATGCGTGACTCTGGTGTCTACACTGGCCCCAGGATTCATCGTCGGTTCCGGGATGACCAAGTCGAGTGCTGTAGAGTGGAATGATGGAGGGTTCCGAGATGGCAGACAAGAATATTTTGATCCGAAGTTCGGTTGGCAGCCTTGTGAAGGGGCTGAAAGTTTGAGCCTCCATGGCTCTGAGAGAGGACTGGATACGCCTTCCCAATTCACGAGCTGGTACTAAATGAAGAAATCTGTTTCAAGTGAGAATGTAGAGAGTTGGGCTTATACTTGCAAAGGAGAAAATAGAATAATGGAAGTACTTGGGGGTGGGAGTCGAGGTTGGTGTTTAAGTGGGGCTCAATAGCCATTGGCTCGGCTCGTGCGTGCCAAGAAGATTTTACATCGTCACCCAACTTCTCATTGTGAACTTTTCCTATGCTTCCAACACGACATACCTACTAGCTTCTGTGTTTGAGCTGAGAACTTAGGCAAGTTCTAAGTCCTTTGTTTGGATGCCAACATTATTTCAGCAGAGGCTTTAAATAGCAGCATACGATTCCCAGCTTTGTCCCAGTCACAAAGTCAGACGGTCACAGATCCTGTTCCGGTCAGGTTGAGTCACTGAAACAGGGCTATACAAGCATAGGTGCAGTAAGCTTGCAGTGTGGGACAGCCACTCTCCTAACAACTCATTCACTAATAGCATCATAAGGCTCCCCGGCTCTACCACACCTTCATTATGAGCCGTGAAACCTTTCACCCATTTTCTAAGCTCCCCACTGAGCTCAGGCTCAAAATCTGGCATTTAGCTCAACCAGACCGAGAGATCATACACGTCACCAACGCCAAAACAGGTGTCGGGAAGCTACCTGGTCCCCGAATCTACAAGAGACGAAGGTACCTGGCCGTACCGGCAAGGACTGTACCTAGCTTAATCCACGCATGTGCAGAAAGCCGAGCTGTCGCTTTGCCAGAGTACAGATGCGGTTTTGAGCCGGAGGCCGGGTCTGATGAGGATGATTTGAAATGCAGACGCTTTATCATGGCTATGATACATCCCCGTAGCCGGCAAGGAGAGAGCGTCGACTTGCCAAAGCGTGAGGTGTATTGGCGGCCAGAGGATGATGTGCTGCTGATAGAGCAGGATACGCCCGCCCGGAAGGATTTGAAAGCTGCTTGTGTGGTGTTAGAGTCTGAGGCGCCGTTTGGTGGGTTGCAAGCGTACGGAGTACGGCATGTTGTTCTTCCAGTGGAGTACTTTCGACGGGGAGATTGGGATCCGAGGACGTGTGGTTTTACTTGGGGGGTGGAGACGGTATATGTTATTTTGGAGAGAAGGAGAGAGGATGAGCCTGAGTTCTGGGAGGAACATCTCGCTTGGTTTGGCAGGTGGTGGTTGAAGGTTTGTAAGCCCTGGAGGGAGACAGTGGGGGAGGATGCACCGCTGGAGGAGAGAGTTCCGTTCTTGCCTAAGGCCGTTGGGCGATTTGAAGGCGAGGGGCTGGCCAGTAGAGACTTGGATGAGGCTAGGGAATGTTTGATGGTTCAAGAAGTTGGAGCGGGCAAATCCGAAGAAGATGAGAGGATTCATACAAGCAGGTATTACCAAGCCTGGTCTTGAAAAATGAGTTCATTGCATCTGGGCGGGAAGGAACCGCACAAAGCTTATCCAATAGTGTTATACTCAAGTCTTTACGATAAGATCCGGGATGATGGCTGTTGCAGTGTACCGCCCCAACTTCCATTGCGAAAAGTGATCATATCATTCCAAGATCATAACTCCAATTGGAGCCGCAAATGTCATGCCAACATTCCAAGACATGCTTCATCAACGATGAAAGGATCCCGAACTTCTGAGTGCATTGTAGCGAGAGCCGAAACTTGCCGTGCATACTTTCATGTCAGAACCTAACAACGGCAGTCCAAGTAGATAAGATGATTACCACTGTTTGAAGCATTTGCGGGTGTTATTCTTCATCTGTGGCAGGTTACAAATATGTCCCAGTCACTACTGAACACCAGAATCATCCACGGCATCATGAATGAAGCCTACCGCACAGCTTTCATGGTTTCGCTCTGGCCACACCTCCAAGAGAGTGCTCGCGTCTGGATAGAAATCATAGACCTCTTCCACCTCCAAGCTCACGTCTTAGGCCTCGCATATTTCATAGCCATCTGGCTCCGTTGGCGAATTCTCCAGTTCCAAATTTAAAGCAATTTGTATTTCTGCCAGATCCCAAACGCCACGCTAAACAGCAACTAATCCTTCTATTCGCAGCTTCACAAGTAATCCTTCTTCCGGCTGGTTCTCGTGTATTGGTTCAAGCGCCACTCAACATCACCATCTTTATTCTCCAGCGTTCCGCCTCTAATTTCGAAACAGCGCATCGTCATCCGCGGTCCCACCTCCGCCAACTCCACACTCTGATATCCCGTCCTTACAAACACATGATGGCGGACTTCAATACTGTCCTCGATGTTCTTGAATGTCACGACTCTGCTTCCGACTTTCGTCTTGTTGGTGATGGCTTCGCGGGGTGGGAAGATGTGTTTTAGGATGCGGACGATGCGTAGACCGAGCTTGGAGGTGAAGCCTTCGAAGATGAGGTGGGGGTAGGATTCGCTGACTGTACCGCGGGAGCTGTTGGGGATGTCGTGGCGGAGGACGACGTTGTGGAGGGAGAAGGAGACGGTAGGGCCGTGTGGGAAGTGGGATAGTGTCAGGGCTGTTGGGACACCTCTGTGTTCGTGGAGGAGGACGATGTCTGAGAGGCCGGATGCTTGTGCAGAGGAGATGAGGTTGGGTAGGATTAGGTTTCCTCTGTTAAGTCGAATGGATGTGGGGAGAAGCAGTCGGATCTCTTTTGCAAATGATGATAGTCTTGTTGAAGGGTCTCGAGAGGTTGTGACCAATACTCTCGGATCGACAATTCCAGATAATTGAGCATATTCGTCGTCCAAATCCAGGGCATCGTTCGCGCTCAAATCTGCCTTCGATTCATCGTACTTGTAATCCTCTCGTAGCTTCTTGTCGTTTGCGATCGAAGGATCGAGAGGTTTGCCTGAAGCTAATGAAGCTCGAAGCTTTGATCGTTTTTCTGCTATCTCGGCATCTCGAAGGGTGACTGCTCTTCGGTAGATGTAATCCTTCCGTTGGCGCTGTCGTTTTCTCTATGGATGGTGTCAGCAACTTCAACGATAGACTCAGATTGTCCGAAGAGCCAGCACTACTAGAGGCTGCGCTCTCTTGATGTATTTGACATTTTCAACAAACAGGTTCGCAAGCAAACCACAGGAAATTTGAACTTACAATTGCAGTATTCATGTTTGCGGTTGTGAATGGTCGTCGGCGCAAAGCGAGAGGGCGGGCTGAAGAATATAAATTTCTGTACTAGCGTCATAAATGCTTGGCACCTTGACCCGCGCTAAGAAATGTACCTTGCACGCTGTCGGCCACTGGCTGTCGAGCCTGCGATGCATGTCAATGCTTTCTTTACCCATCCCACATCCACATTCTTTCTTCAACACCACACAATACCACGACAGCCTACTTACTGCGACGCCCTCGACTAGCGATAACAGCCTCTACAAGAAGCTGTACCTACTGGAGCTACACAGAAATGACTTGAGAGCCTCTCGGTATTTGTGACAACCCTACCTACCCTTCGCGCCACAAGGCTGCACTTCAAATCAAAAGGCAAGACCTTCTTCCCAGTGGCGTATGTTTGGAGGTCACCAAGACGCAGAGGCGGATAAGACCGCGCCTCTTATACTGTCTCTACGATCTGAGCTGAAGAGCAAGACGCTGACTCTCCCTCCCTCCACAGATACCGAGCAAAGCCTTCAATATGGAAGGTGCTTTCACCCACCTCGGAAACCATCTCATTTCAGACTCTGCCGCTGCAATCAATGCCGGCGCAGATGATCTGTCGAACATTGACCCCGACGAGACCCTGCTCTATGGACCGTACGGAGGACGTGGTGGTCTAGGACCGACAAGACGAAGAAACGACGACGATGACAACGAGACTGAAGTTTTCGACGATGATGACACTGAGAGTTTGGCAAGTGTGCCAGTGGATGGAATGAAGAACCTGGGCTTGAGAGGCATTGAGGACGAGAAGGAGCTCCCTGCTCATGCTTGCGCGTAAGTGCTTATGGAAAATACGGACAACGCGGAGAGTACAGTGGAAGCTAACATTTTGAAGATATTGTGGGATTCACTCTCCAAGTTGTGTTGTCAAGTGCTTGGGATGTACAAAATGGTTCTGCAGTGCCCGTGGTAATGCTACTTCTTCTCACATCGTCAACCATCTGGTGCGCGCCAGACATAAGGAAGTTCAGCTCCACCCACTTTCGACTCTGGGAGATACCGTACTCGAATGCTACAACTGTGGTACAAAGAATGTTTTCCTCCTCGGTTTCATTCCTGCCAAGTCCGATACCGTTGTCGTACTCCTCTGCCGTCAGCCCTGCGCTTCTACACCATCCTCGAAGGATATGAGTTGGGATATTTCAAGATGGCAACCTCTTATCGAAGACCGTTCGTTCCTGCCATGGCTTGTGTCTGTCCCAACCGATGCCGAGCAGTTGCGCGCCAGACATCTTACGCCTCCCATGATTGCGAAATTGGAGGAGATGTGGAAGGACAATGCTAGTGCTACTATCCAGGATCTCGAGAAAGCTGCTGGAATCGACGATGACCCAGCTCCAGTTCTCCTCAAGTACGATGATGCGTACCAGTACCAGAACGTGTTCGGCCCTCTGGTCAAAATCGAGGCCGACTACGATCGCAAGCTAAAGGAGGCACAATCTGAGGATGGTTTGATTATTCGCTGGGATTATGGACTCAACAACAAGCACTTAGCAAGCTTTGTGTTGCCCAAGATCGAGCTGGGAGATGTCAAGCTTGCAGTTGGAGACGAGATGCGACTCAAGTACAAGGGCGAACTACGACCTGTCTGGGAAGGAGTTGGATATGTTGTCAAGATTCCCAACAACCAATCGGATGAGGTTACCATCGAATTACGCAAAGTTGGAAGTGACAAGTCGGTTCCTACGGAGTGCACCCACAACTTTTCTGCCGACTATGTCTGGAAGGCCACTTCGTACGACCGTATGCAGTTCGCCATGAAGACATTTGCCATCGACGAAATGAGTGTATCTGGTTACATTTTCCACAAGCTACTTGGTCACGAAGTTGCAGCAGCCCCTATGAAGATTCAGATGCCCAAGAAGTTCAGCGTTCCAGGATTGCCAGAATTGAACAGCAGTCAGATCAACGCAGTCAAGAGTGTCTTGCAAAAGCCACTAAGTCTGATCCAGGGCCCACCAGGAACTGGCAAAACCGTCACTTCTGCGACTGTCATCTATCACTTGGCAAAGGTTAATGGAGGTCAAGTCCTTGTCTGCGCCCCTTCCAACGTTGCTGTCGACCAACTTTGTGAAAGAATCCACCGCACCGGCTTGAAGGTCGTTCGTCTTACTGCCAAGTCTCGCGAAGATGTCGAATCATCAGTTGGCTTCTTATCCCTCCACGAACAGGTTCGCATGAACGACAGCAACCTTGAATTGACCAAGCTTTCTCAGTTGAAGAGTGAACTCGGCGAGTTATCCAGCCAGGACGAGAAGAAGTTCAAGACCTTGACCAGAGCTGCCGAGCGTGAGATTCTCAGCAATGCCGATGTTATTTGTTGCACTTGTGTTGGAGCCGGTGACCCTCGTCTCGCCAAGATGAAGTTCCGAACTGTCCTCATCGACGAATCTACTCAATCCGCCGAGCCCGAGTGTATGATCCCTCTTGTGCTTGGATGTAAGCAAGTTGTTCTCGTAGGAGATCATCAACAATTGGGTCCTGTCATCATGAACAAGAAAGCTGCAAAGGCTGGTCTGAATCAATCACTTTTCGAACGCCTTGTCATTCTCGGTTTGGCTCCTATTCGTCTCAACGTGCAATATCGTATGCATCCTTGCCTTTCGGAATTCCCGTCGAACATGTTCTACGAAGGTTCGCTTCAGAATGGTGTTACCATGCAACAACGACTTCGTCGAGATGTTGACTTTCCCTGGCCTGTTGGAGATACCCCAATGATGTTCTGGTCCAACCTCGGCAATGAAGAAATCTCAGCTTCTGGAACCTCGTACCTCAATCGCACTGAAGCATCGAACGTCGAGAAGATTGTTACACGCTTTTTCAAAGCAGGTGTTCAGCCCGCTGATATTGGTGTCATTACCCCTTACGAAGGTCAACGCAGCTACGTCGTCAGCTCCATGCAGAACACTGGTACATTCAAGAAGGAGAACTACAAGGAAATCGAAGTTGCCTCTGTCGACGCCTTCCAAGGTCGTGAAAAGGATTTCATCGTTCTTTCTTGCGTCAGATCCAACGACCACCAGGGCATCGGTTTCTTGAGCGATCCTCGTCGTCTCAACGTCGCTCTCACTCGTGCCAAGTACGGTCTTGTCATTCTCGGCAATCCCAAGGTTCTCTCCAAGCATCCACTGTGGCATTATCTCTTGCTACATTTCAAGGAGCGTAACTGCTTGGTCGAAGGTCCGCTCTCGAACTTGCAAACTTCCCTCCTCCAATTCAGCAGGCCAAAGACTACCTACCGTGGTCCCCAGCGTTACCAGATGTCTCATGCCTCATTTAACGGCCGCTCCGGTACTAACGGAAAGGCTCCTCGCGACTTCAGCGATGCTGGCTCTATGATGGGTTACATTCCCGATGATGTCTCGTCCGTTCACTCTTCCGCTCTTGGTGGAGCCGGTCTCGGATCCGCTTATCCCCAGATGTTCTCTCAATTCACCCCCGAGACCTGGCCTGGACTCGACCCTCGTGCTCGTCCCAACGGTCAGAAGGGCAGAGGCCGTGCTGCAGACAGTGTTGCTGGCGAGTCGATTGCTGCCAGTGAGCTCACCGATACCACCAACAGTGTTCTTGATGGAAAGGGGATTGGACAAGGTGGCGTCAGCCTGGGAGGATTGGGTTTTGACAGCACTCAAAAGCAGACTAGCTTGAGCCAGTCCGATCGCCTCAAGCGTTATGTCGAGTCTGGTGGCCGTATGGCTGACTACAAGACAGGCGATGCTGGCAGCATCTTTGGAGGCAGCTCCCTGCTGAGTGGTCGCCGTTTGGACGACGATGAGAAGAGTGTCTCTACTGCGTTTGCTAGCCAAGTTGGAGGTGGCTACGATTGATCGACTTGCGAGATGTCAGTATTTTACATGACATAGACTTTTGATGACCGAATCGGATTGCCCGAGATACATAGCAGTCAGGATCACCTGCCCTATCTATCGCCCAGCAACCTGGATCTCGTCGATCGATACATACGACTGACCACCGATCAAGTGCCGTGGGTTGCTACCACCTGCCACCTACCATGCCCAGCATGGTTGGCATTTTGGCTCAACCTAGGTATGATGCTACCAATGTTGGAGGACGCCGAATTGGAAGTGCAGAGATTTTTTGTGGTGGATTGCTTTACTGGTGCACAGAGCTGAAAAGATGAGTGTTGTTGCGCGTGCGGAGATGCTATCGAAAATCGGTGACGGGGTTGGAAGCGCATTCTGCTCTTATGGTTCGGACGATGACTTCTCTCGTGAGCTTGTCTGTCCCGACTAAATACGTGTGTTAGATAGTGCTGCTATTAGTCAATTAAACCTTTGCCACCAGGTTCTAACTAGAATTTCGAGGACGGTGACCTTTCATGATTAAACAAGTAGGTTCGCAGGGCAATGTAAGTATTCTGAGATGACGGCTCTTCGTCTTGTTATATGTCCTGACGCTGCTGTGTAGTCTCCCAGCGTTGGTCCGGATATTGAGGCGCCGAGTTCGTCCACTAAGATGCGAACGTTTCAGCACTCGTTGAGGTTCATATTTCTTCTCCGAGTCAAAGAGTGGCAGTGGCTCGGATCTCATCAAAGGACTGAATTGAAACCTCAACACGCGACCTGAAGACATAGCTAGCAAACTCTCGCTGTCCCCTTCTCTGAATTCTTTTCGTGACTTCGTAAACAAAGCTACGTGATTATACCAGAGAAACCTCCTATTTTCCTCTCTTCTCCCCTTTGCCTCGTATTTCTCATTATTCAATCCTTCCTTGACAATAACGGAACAAAATTGCCCTAGTTCTTCTGGCTCTCAAGTCCCCCTCCTGCTTGCCTTCATTTCCAAAATCTTGCCTAACACTTTGCTCCGATACCAGCATCACTGGCAGATCCTCACCGCATCAGATCAAAAGAAGCAGAAGGAAAAGCAACATGCCGAAATCCCAAACGCCCACACCAGCACCAGCGCCAGCAGGAGCGCAGCATAGATACTCCACCCGCAAGCAAAAAGCAGCACTCGAAGCTTTCGATGCTCTCATCTCCGACCCCGAGTCTCGATCTCTCTCCCAGACTCCAACCACCAACCAGGGTCTCGCAGACACTACACAATCAGCGTTCGTTGCAGAGGTAGGAGATGGAGCTGGAACAAGAACCATGGCGGATATACTAGGAAGTGTCAATCTCCTTGCTTTGTAGCAGGATGGCACGGTGGTAGGTAGAATGCTTTTGGCGCTTAGTGGGGCTGTTGAGAGGGTTGAGGGGGAGAGGGAGAGGGAGAGTGAAGCGGATACGGTGGGCAAAGATGAGGTGGGGGAGAAGAGGGAGGATGAGAGGGTGGAGATGAAGATGAAGATACAATTCATGAAAATGGTGACTGAGGAGATGGGGAGGGGTGATAAAGAGATGCTGAGAGGCTTGTTGAAGTGGGTGGTGGATGTGGTTGGAGAGTTTGAGAAGGAGTTGGGCGAGCTGGATGGGAGGCGCGGATAAGCTGGGGAGTATGAGGATTGCGCGAGGCGCTAATAATTGCTGGTGCTGGCTAAATACCTTGGAATACCCGCATGAATCGAGTTTCTCGGGAAGTGCAACTACAAGAACTGCCATCAATTCCTGTCGCGTAGACTTTACAGGAGTCATTCCAAGCAAGAACTTGAACGAACAGGCGCATATGGCGATCGGTGGATGAAGTATTCCTTAGACCTCATCACAGATTCGGACAGTAGCTATGAGCTATTTATAACCAATTTTGACGTCGGTGTCCTGCTGTGAACTTGAGCGAATTTCCTGAATGTTGACTTCTTAAGCGAGGCATACAATAATATTGCCGTAACCTCCAAAGAAGCGACTTGCAATTCAACGCCGGTAGGCACATTCAGATCCCAGACAGAACATAAACTCCTGCATGACTGGTCTTCCTACTTCGTCTTTCAAACGCACTGGTTTTGTGAGGCTACTCAGGCTAAAGTTAGCTTGAAGAAGATGTAGAGGTGAAAGGTCGGAGGCTGGACGAGTCCACGAATATGTTTTTTTTTGTCAGTTTGAGCTTCAATTCGACTGAAGTGACTATGGTCAGATTACTAATTCGATATTCACTCATGTTCTGCTCAGGTTTCATTACATTCGTCTTATCGAACCTGTCAACAGACGAACGAGAGTTCTCGTCTTCGACGATCTCTCATGACTCGAGTAGATCAGATCATGTGACAAGTCTTACTTCAAATAGACTTTCCGGGACGCCGGATACTTAGATTGATTATGTGTCCCACTTTATCTCAATGTCCTAACACAGAACAATTTCAATAAACTCTTGACACACTGTGATCGACCTAGATTTTCAGGCGGCGCTTTCACAAAGTGTGACGGTCCAAGCGAGCATGAATGTTCGGGAACCTCGTGGTAATTCCAGGTCGATGGCTGTTCCAGCATTCGCCTACTCTTTTGGTTGCTCCACCAAAGCAATTAGACCTCATATTCAGGCATGAAATCATGTTTTGAGCATTATCGATCAATATCAAGCATTTGGACAACATGGGATAACCCTGGACTTTTTGATGACGTCTGGCTCGCTAAAGTTAAAGTAAATAAGCGGATACCGACTGAAATTGTCCCCCAAGAACTAAGTTTCTCGTCTCATCTTGTTCAGACCCAGAGTCAGATATATTTTCTAAATAACCTTTTGGCGTTTCTCTCTGTGTCACTTGATTGGTTAGTATCGATAACTTTGGCCAAATAGCCACTTGGTCGGATTCTTCCAGGCGATGAATCTCGTATATTGAGCTTTGGCTGAGTCAAATGACGTGTATAGAGAGATAGTTGTTGAAAATTTTGAATAATTTACTTGACATCCAGAACTCTGACATCCACTATCTTACGCTCGAGAACGATTTCCCACACGCTTGTATTGTATAAGTAGCCGTTCACCATCGTCTTTTGCAATCTTAGCTCGACTACACCTTCAATTTCTCTTCCACAACTTCGCGTTCATCGCTACCACACTCGTTTATATCACCAAATCCATTTTGAACCATAACTTTCAAGATTATTAATAATGCGTTCCTTCACCACCCTTGCAGCAGTCGCCTGCTATATCCTCCCAGTCCTCAGTCAGTCTGGTACGAACTGTGATATCGTCGCAAACGTCACCGTTGTCTCCGGCGACACCCTCGGCAACATCGCCACCGCCAACAGCGTAACACTCGACCAAGTTCTCTTCGTCAACCCTCAGATTACCAACGCAAACCTGATCCTCGTCGGCGATGTGATCGCAATTCCGGACTCAGCTTGCATCCCAGGAACAACCACACCGGAGCCAACCGAGCCGACGACACCAATCCCATGCTCTAACGGTAGCAACACGACCTATACCGTGGTAGCTGGCGATACCTTGTCCACAATCGCAACGGATAAGTTGGGCGTCACACTCGATGCTCTTCTCGCAGCCAACCCGCAGATCACGAACCCAGATCTCATCGAAATCGGCGACATTATCAACATTCCAGCCTGTCCTGCCACAACCACCAGCACATTGTCGTCTCCAACTTCAACACCGACGGCTCCTTCTGGTGAAGTGACAGCTACTTGCTCGACTGGCAACGTCACGACGTACACTGTTGTTGCTGGAGATGGATTGTTCAACATCGCGACGCAGACCTTTGGGATTACGTTGGATGCTCTATTGGCTACGAATCCTGAGATCACGAATCCGGATTTGATTGTTGTGGGACAGGTTATTAATATTCCGGTTTGTGGGCAGGGAAGTTCGGGGGCGAATGGGACTGCGACTGCGGGTGTGACGCCGAGGATGAAGATGAGGAAGGTCAGAACTAGCAGAGGAAGGAGGGCTGAGAGGAATCTTGCTGATGTGATTCTCATTTAATTAATGATGTGGCTCCGCAAGGAGGACGAGGGGGACGAGGGATTGAGCGTGGGCAGAGATTGAGGTTTTTACATTTTGATGTACGAGGCATGGAAAGTGTTGGACGCCGTAGTCGAGAATTTGTATTCATATTTGGCTGTCAGCTTTTGCGTTTGAAGCTGTAATTTCAGAAAATTAATTTTCCCTCGGCGGCTCCAAAAACATGTGTACAAGTTGACACGAACATCGAATTAGAATAATTAAAACATGGAAATGGTATCGAGAACCATCGTCCGTACATGAAGAGAATACAAACACCCTTGCGAGAAGTTCCACCCAGTATATAAGCCCCACTGCGCCAGTATACAAGCTTTTGTGAGCGCCAAAAACAACCATTTACAACAAAAGCGACCGCGCAGATCAACAATGTGAATCAAGAATAGGTATAGACCTTGCCAAGCGCACTTGGATTGCCATTGCCATCGACCAGAGGTCCCATCGTGGATTTAGGATCACACCAGAACCACGAGTAGCGCGCGATGTAGCCTTGTGAGTCCATCCATGGCATCATACGACGGAGGAAGTCAGTCTTCTGAGCAGTTGTGCCAGAGCCATTGAACTGTTGACCATAAGTATTGATGCGCCTAGCGTTGAGAAGAACTACTTACTTCAGTCACCCATAGCTTGAGCTTGAGACTTCCAGTTGCCGCATATGCTTGTGACATGTAGAGCTTAAACCAGCCGTCGTTGGTCGCAGAGTCATACCAATGTACTGGAAGGAAATCGACTTGACAGCCGGTGCATAGACGGAGGAACTCTTTGAGCCACGGAAGTCCAGCGGGTCCGTTGGTGACAGCAGGTGCACCCAAGTATGCTCGACCTTTGAAAGGTTGGATGTATTTCTTATAAGCGTTGACAGCTTGTTGTGGCGACATGCATGATCCTCCACCTGAACATCCATCGGGCTCATTGAAAGCGAGAATATGGCGGCATCCACGGTTGATGGCGTTGTTCACATTTTTGACCCACTGATAACATTAGGGAAGTTGACTTAGACTCCGGGGTGATAAAAACTCACGTTTGTGGTGTGATCGGCGCCATCACCCCATAGCATAGGAACGAACTCGACATTTTTGGGAAACCCAGGATCCATGTACGAGTCCCAGTTATAAGCCCATGCTATCTTGCTGCCTGCTCCTTTGAAAGTTTGGATGTACTTCGAAGGGTTGTTGAAGGGAAGACCTCGCTTCAGTTTGCTGAGAGGATTGTAGGGATAGGGCAGAACATAGCGAGAGTCTAGCGTAGAGTTATGCTCTTCGAGTGGCTCTTCAATAGATTCCGCATGTCGTTGCTCGTGGATATGATGGTGCTGATGTTGATGCACTGCTGCAGTGACTTGTAACGCAAGCAAACTAGGTGCCAGGAGCAAGAGAAGAGCCTTGAGCGGAGTCATTGTGAAATCTGCACTTTTCCCTGAGTTGATATCCTGGGAAGTACCAAGTATTTGATCTTGACTGAGATTGAGGCTTCAAGTTTTACGTTTCATAAGGCTGCATGCAAGATAACGTGTCGACAGAACTTAGCTGCACCTCAATTGCTATTGGATGTTGCAAAAGATGTCGTGAGCGTCCAAGTGGGATGTGGAAATTACTTGCTGACTGGATGCGCTGATTGGCTCAGGAGCTGAGCGACCAAAACCTCCACCACGCTGCCAGCTCAGTCTGGGCCACAAATCCGACCACGAACGACTGCGGGAGATCCCAGCGGAGCGGGAACCGATCCCAGAATGATTGTATATACGGAATGCAGGCCCAATGCAGGAACAGGATCTTGGCAGGGCAGCGTGGGCGAATGAATAGAAAACACGATGTTCGGAAGCGAGAAAAGTAAAGAAACAGGAACAGAAAGTTTTGCAATACCAAGGAGAAGCGGTGCAACATCATGAGATGTAGTCTTTTTATTGGGAGGAATGCGGAGCGATGGGTGGAGAAAGTTGGAACGAAGAATGCGTCGAGATGGCCTACCAGATTTCGACCTTGTCAAATCCCGGGTGCGCAACTCATTGATGCACGGCAAAATTTTCAAATGATGCGAAGGCTACTGTAAGACCAAACTTGAGCACGTCTGAGTGTTATGAAGATCGAGGCGAAAGGCAGCCTGGCTTCTAACGGCGCGAAGTAAACATTCTGATACTCATGCGCTTTGAAGATTCAAATCGCGCCGGCGTCAGCGACATCAGCATCCGAACCCCACACGCATCTTAAAACTAAGAATGGAAAAGCCAGCCCCCTATCTGATGGGGAAGCACGCATACCGAGGCAAGGACAAATAACGATCGGACGGAGTTAAGGAGAAGAGTGAGGCTAGACACAGTCCATGAATCCTTCAGATGTTTGCAGGAAGAGAGCGTTTGGGTAGGAAGAAAATGGAAAGGGACAACAAATCTCGCTTGGGTCGGCGCCATGACCAGAACGGAAAGAGGGGTCACTGTCACATGACCTTATCCCTATTTCATTCGGATTCCTCTGGGCAAGTCTCTAGCCAAACTCATTAGCGCAATTCCCTCCATCTGGAGCGTTCTGGAACCTTTGATTTTGGCCATATCAGCGTACCCTGGGTCTTCTCGTCGTTGCCGGATATCTGCGATCTTCCTTGCTGGCTGTCATCCCTTTGTTTTCTTCACCTCGCTTGTCAGATGTGAACACCTTGTGATACAGTACTTAGATATCTTGTCAGGCACGATACAGGCGCGTTTCGCTGATTGAGAAAAGATCGACTCTGCAGTATTCTGGATCATGATGCATCGAAGCACTGAAAGTACATGATACTGCCCCTCTTTGACACTCAGGGTGATGTGGTGCACTCTCTTTTGCGAAACTACAAAGCTCACTTTTTGATTCTTTGTAGCGCGGAAAATCTCGCATGACGAGAAAGATCCCCCCTGTTCTTTTGTTGTCAGACCTTGCAGCAGAATGGCTTCCCATTTGCTTTGTACTGCTGGCGTCTGGTGCTTTCTAAAGATATTCTTGCCGCTATCTTTGAGCCCGCTGGGGTATATAATCATCATCTCCTCCCTCATGATCTTCAAGAAGCCAGATCAAACTTCTCAATCACCCCGAAGACACCCCAACGTCCTGTTCCGATCAACCTTCCGGCTCCACTTTCGAGATCCCCGATAGTACTGCGCCCAGAACGAGCTGTCGATCTGGCCAAGCAATCAAAATCGAGCCGATCTCGAAAAGCTAGGCCTATGGACGAACAGGCAATACGATGAGATGGATCCTGCAGTTCGGCAATCAATCGAAGACATCATCGAGAACATCACCGGTGGTACGGATCACGATTTCGGAATGCAGAGACCAGACAACACCCCAGGAGAAGTGATAAGTTACTCTTCGATCCTTCAGATCCTCGAGAAAGCAAAATCAGATCTTTCAAACACTGTCCGACGCAATCTCACACTTGTAGCTGATGGACTTTATACTGGCGGTAGTCGGATAGACGACGGCACTTTCTGCGATGGGGGATGTAAGGATCCCAAGTTCGGCATTGACGGCTCGAGAGGTTCAAAGTTTCGTATCATGGAGGCCATTTTGAAGGAAGCTGAGCAGTTGGGTACTAAGGAGTTCGAGAATGTCATTTACTATTTGGAGATTGTGTTGTCAAGCATGCGAGAAGCTCTCCATTGTTGGAGAAATGGTTGGGGATGGGATGATCGGATGATGCAGTTCGGTCCACCTCATCAAGGATATGTACCGACTCATGAATAATCTCTATGGAAGCGCTCCTCACAGTAGAGCCTTCTGAAACGACGTATGGAACAGGTGGAAGGATGATGTACAAACTTCAGCATTCTGTGGGAGATTCAACATTTCGAGTTGATGTGGAAGGTTTCGCAGAAAGAGGATATGATGGACGTCGGTTGAGCCGGGTTGACTTGGTCTTGAAATTTGAACAATTGATTTGCGGCTCACCCAATCCATACTTGAGGTTCCACGATGTAAATTCATCCATCACTGGAACTTGTGACGTATACACAGAGTATCAAGTTCTCTTAGATTGATCAAGGCGTACGATAATTGCGATCTCATCCTCATCGTAAGAAGCTTTGATGTTCAATAATATAAAATAGCTGTTGGCTAATCAATTCAGGCTGTTCAGTGTGATTCATTAGGTTTCATGGGATTAGTAGATTCGGCTCACTAGAGAATTGAGTGCAATTGGCTGTATGTGCGCCCAAGAACCGTGCTGGGGGACTTTCAGCAAAAGGAGGGTTAGGATGCCGAGCCGGCGCGGCAGCGAAGACATGCATTCAGGTTCACATATTTTTCAACTGCCGTTACCTGGGTACTTCTCACTGTGAAGTTCCCACAGAGAAGTCTTCGACGGGTCGTATGCTCCGATATGTTATTGTGATATTCTTGTAAGTAGTCTCCGCTGCAGTGCAGAGCTTCTACGAAGCCTCAGCGACGGCATTTCCTTGCCATAGAACCATCGATACGGAGTATCTGTCTATAGCACTGAACATGACACAGTACTTCTAGTACATCTTATTTTCTCGTCGAAGAATTGCTAGGCGGACTCATCATATGGCCAGATTATCGAAGGATATTCTGCCAAAGCTGTTGGCGCACATACTAACCCACCTGACTTCGAGTCCTTCTGGTCACATATGTCAAGGAAATTTCGAAGGACTAGCAGCAAACTTCAAGTTGTTTTCTCATCATAGGGACTAGTCTGTTAGCCTTCCTGAGAAACAATTGGTAGACTTTCTCATCAGAATCTCGACCACATAGCAGTGCGTCTGTTGGGCGCGGCATCGTCACCAGGCCAAGAATTTTGAAGGGATAGCGATGCCGACAGGCGACTTGGCGCGACGCAGCCCTTCTTGACCGTCGCGGCATTCGTCACCCTGGATAACCGGCATTCGTATCACACTCAAATTGTTTGACTCCAAGTAGAGGAGATTTTAAACGAAATCGTGTATATATAGATCAGAACATGTCTCATCTTCCCTCTTGTCAGTGCCCAACCACTTCACACCCGCTCGTCGCTCTCCACACTGCCCCATCTACCTTTGTTTACTTGGCTACCTCAAGCGAACCAATTCACTTCTCAGCAAAAACATCGAAACTTTGCAAGCATGGCCTTGACAGGAGGACTTCTTCGTATGGTAATGATCGGATGTTATGTTCTAGCATTTTGCTGTGCAACAATCATCACCGGTGCTTTCGGATGGGTGAGTTTGGGTTATGCTTATCACAAAACACGATCACTGATAAGTTGCAGTTTACTGCACGCCGCAATTTCACTACTCGCAACATAGCCTCTGTATCTATTGGATCTATCACGATGGTGTACGTACCTGTCCTTCTCTGGGGTTTATGAATCCGAAGATCTTGGACCAAGACATATCTTGCGATCTGCTGTATCGAGAATCGAGAATCGAGAGCAGGATCTCATGAAATTGTTCTTGTTCATGGCTAACCTTATTGAAGATATACACTAGTCTGCATCTTGGTCACTTGCTGCACAGCAGGAATCTCGTTCTTTGCACTCATCAGCATCGTCATGGACGTCATCTTCACCGCACTCATGATCGCCGTTGTTGCCATCAACCGCTCTGCTCGCTACGGCTGTGATGCGCCACCACCATACCCACGAGTTGTCTATGATGGATCTGGAGAGTCAGGCTGTGAGCTTTTTGTCGCTTCGTGGGCTGTTGCAATTATTGCCATCTTTTTGTTCCTCGTGGCTGCGGTTACACAGTGGATGATTCGCAGCCGTGGGCGCAGCCGAGTTGGAAGCAAGGGTAAGCAATCTTCTGTCGAGATCAGAGACTCCAAATTAACAATTAATCTGCTAGTTTGAATCATTGAATAGATCTTGGATGATCCTGGGTTGGAAGATACCTGAAGTTGCCGTCAGGGGCAGCGAGGGGAGTGGTGACAATGATCGGGCTAGGAGAACACCGAAGTGGAATGTATTATACGTTAGATTCTGTATGACTATTATGATCTGTCAGACTTGAACCGGAGCATATGGAGGGATTACATTAATGATGTATCGTCTATCATAAATGGGAGGTGTGGCGATTTAAAATTTGCATAATTGACATGATCTCAGCGGAGGACTCAATCACTACCCAAAGCAATTGAAGCATCCGGACTGTCCTATGCTATCTGAGCACGTTAATAAGAACTTTTACAACCTCCGAGGCAATTCGTCAAGTCATTGGGTCATGCATATCCACCCTCGTTGCCGGGACAAGTTTGCCGAGTCAAGCAAATACCCAAAATTAAGCATGTTAATTCGATTCGATTTGTGAATGAGGACCAGGGAAACGAACATAACCCAAATAGCTGATAGCGTACCGCATTAGTAGCAGATGGGGCAGACTTCCTTGGGCGCACGATCTCGCTCTTTCCTCGTTGCCACTGGACCATGACCTCCATCGTGGCTGCCTCGACTATTGCGGCATCTCTAACTCAAAGCTTGCACACTAACGCAGTTCATGTCATCCCCATTTATTATCGTAGCATTCGATTTTGAAGTCTATCCGACACTCATTCTTTCCGCGTATTGTTAGTTAGAAATACATTTGCTTACGGCAAGCATCGCAGAGCGAACAGAATAGCCGCCTGACCACGACAGCTTCACACAGCTTTCCAAAATCCCATTCTTGAGTCAACTACGCATTATTTCCTAGAACGTGCAGAAGACCATGAAATCCTGGAGGCTTTCGCCATCTTCGCAACCAAAAGATATGCGTCGCAATTCGGTACCCGCAAGCTACGCCATTGTCGAGTCTTGGCCAGATCTCGGAGATCCTCACAAGATTCTCGTACAGCCTCCAGAAGCTCCAATTATCGCCAGGAAGTCTACAAAATGTGACCCATCTCGTTCAATCCTGCTTCGTATCGTCTCTCAAACGGTGCGAAGCCATTTGTCCCACGAGCACAGCCAAAACTATCTTCAAGTCCAGCCAGCCTCTATCCGCTCCTCGAGGAGCTCGACGTCGGTGAAGGATTGTCCTGTTTGGACCACAGCGAGCTAGCAGCTCAATTCGTCAGAGGAGAGCAAATTGCAAGTTCAGAGCCTCCTGTGATGTTTTGTACGATGATTGGAACTGTATATTCACAAGTGATGATACAGGATACTATCAAGGTGGCTATACAAAATACCGAAAGGTTTCTTCCGGAGTGCTTGCACCTTGATAGTATCAGTCGATTGGTCGAATCATTCCACTCATTGGCCATCGAACTTCTTGACATACTCAAGTTCGGGGATCCACGACTGTACACTACCCCTATCACGAAGACGAATGAGAGTACGCAGCCAGAAACAGGCCTTGGTACAATGAAGTATACCTCTAATTTTCATCATGTCCACAGAGGTATTCGACAAGACGCATCATATGCCACTTTTCCGATTTCCAACAACCTGATCGTCTTTGCGAGGATTGCCAAACGCAAACAACCCTCTGTCCGTGTCAGGCGACTTGAAATTGCAGAATTGCTGCTTGAATGTACCGACGGAAGCTCGGAAGCCCAGGCCAGCCCTTCCAACTTTCAGGTAATAGGAAAGGATATGTTGAAGGCATACGTGAAGATGTTGTCGCGGACACGGCGTCCCCTCGGATGGAGCGGGTGGTACCCAACGACATAATGCAACAGAAAGCCCAACTACGAGATGGATTTTGCGGAAGACAAGGCAATCAATCGCGAGGCTGAGGAGATGAGTGATGCAGCTCCGGCCACTACCCAAGGGGAGGTCCCCGAAGTTGACCAAAGTCTCCCAATCAATGTCGTGGAACAGGAGGATGACATGACGGGACAAGCACCGGTGACAGTCCGGGCGCAGCATTCGCATCCAGTAAAGCCGGGCTATGAGAAAGAGGATGAGGCTGTTGTTTTGCGAGACAACGAAATAGAGCAGTGTGGAGAGGACAGCGATCAGTTATCATGAGGAGCATCGAGTCTGCCACAGCTCTGTGTGTTACAAGCGCTCATAGCGAAATAGCCTTGCGATAGCAATAGCAATAGCAATAGCCATGCTTGCCCTTGTGCCAGGTCTAAGTTTGCCCCTAGAACCTGAAGCGAGAGTGAGAACAGTGCAGTATTTGGTGGCACTGGCCGACAAGTATCCTCCAGGCAGCCATAATTAAGCGAAGGAGGCTTGGAAAGCAAAAGATGTACCACAATCATGACTTTGCACATAATGGTTCTGTGAAGGAGGGAAACATCAATAATGTTACGGCTTTGTTTCATGTATTGGTCATCAAAGTCGCAAAGTCTAAAGATCTAGCTCATTCTAAGACATCGTTCGGTAAGTAGAGCGGCATCGAATCTTCCCACATACTGTCTGTCAACATCGTCTTGTTCGAACCGTCAGCATTCATGATCATGATTTGACCATATGGCTGGAAAGTCGAATCGTAAGTTGCGCATTCAGAGCGGAATCCGTACATGCCACTGGACCACATGATACGCCCGTCGGCAGTCCACACAGCGTGAGCATCGTTCGCGCCGCTCGAAGTGAGCACTTGGAGATCTGTGCCATCAGGCTTAATGGTACAGACATCAAAGTTTGTAGTATTCATTTTTCGCGTGAATAGGATCCGTTCTCCATCAGGTGAGAAGTGGGGTAGGTTGTCGCTGGAATTGGTCAAGACACGGACGCTCTTGTCTGTGAGATCCATGATACGCAGACCGAATGCTCCAGTCCACACGCGATAGACCAGGTAGCGGCCATCTGCTGAGTAACTTGGGAAGCCAGAGTTCACTGTGCCGTCCGTAAGTTGCTCGTAGTAAGACCCGTTGGCAGTGGCTCTGTAGATCCAAGCAGTGTAGACTGCACGTTCCTGGAACCAGGATCCCAGACCGAATGCAATCCACTCTCCGTCCGGGGACCAAGCTGGTTGGAAGGCTCCGGCGAGTCCTTGTTTGACAAGTGCTGGGTCGATGTCGCCGCTTGAGGAGTCGAAGACAAGCTTGAGATCGGTGCCGTCGGGCTGCATTGACACGATTGAGGAGTTGCCGAGTTGCTTTTGGGTGATTGCCAGCCTGCCTTGTCGTGACAGCTCGGGGAAGACGTCGGTATGGCGGTACTCATAGTCGCCATCCCAGCTGTAGAGTGGCTTTTCCATGGCGCGGATCGTCCAACCTACCTTCTCATAGATGACTTGCGTTCCGTCTGGCGACCATGCGGGCGTACGCATTGATCCGGCTACCAATCCACTGCCAGATGTGTAGTTCAAGCCGACATTTGCTGAGACGCCCTTGATCAGATACCCGATGTTGTCTTGAGTAATATAGTGGGGCTGCAACTTCAAGCCTGCTCCTGATGTCTCTTCGATACGGTCGAGGCCGGTAGCAAAGTCGACAGACACGATCTGAGAGCTGACTGTTGCGAGATCCTCTGGTCGATGAGCATCCCAGGTGGCCTCGCGAGTCAACTCATGGAATACAATACGTGTACCATCTGGGGAGAATTTGGGGGAGCCCAGGCAGTAGTCCTTCTTTGTGACGACTTGACGAAACCCAGTACCATCGGGCTTGATAGCGTAGATGGACAGTTCTTGGGTGTGCTCCCAGCCAGTGCCGTTTCCATGGCCGGTCCATGCGGTGTTGCGATCTGATGAGAATACGAGCCATTCTCCGTCAGGGCTCCAAGCAGGACTGAAATATCCGTCCGGACTCCATGAGACACCCTTGATCTCTTCGGTGTTGGTCAGGTTGGTTTGGACGCCAGTTGCCAAGTCCATGATCCAAATGTTTGCCTTGTAGCCATTTGCAGTGGAGACATAAGCAATCTTAGTTCCATCTGGAGACATCACTGCAGCATCCTCGAAGGACGATGTCGCTAAAAGCTCCTCGGGTGTGGAACCATTGACAGCAACTCGGTACAAATCAGATTGACCATCGCCATTACGTTCGCTGGTGAAAGTGATGTATTTCCCGTCTGGGGAGAAGTTGGCATGATAATCGTAGGTCGTCGATCCGTTGAAAAGTTGGCGTTCGTTGGTTCCATCAGTATTCGCGATGTAGAGTGACGAGGTCGAAGGAGCAATTCGGTTCATCAACATGACTCCCTTCTTGCCAATGGCGGGAAGTCCACGAGCAGAGTGCATTGAAGCGAAACCCATGTCCATGTCGAGATCTCGCGAGTGCCGCCCTGCATGGTATGCGGATGTCACTGAGGCCAAGGCAAAGCCGAGGAGGGTGATTGTCGGGAAATGCATGTTGTCGTCTTAATCAAGAGCTTGATGAAGCGACCCAGAAAGAGTGAGAGAGGTGGCAAGAGTACTGAACATGGCTTACCCAACTACTTATACTTGGAAATATTTCAACATCCGTCCACCTTTGTTCCCTGATAGGAATAATTGCATCGGCATCGAAGATCTGGCGTGCGACCCGAAATCCATGATTGATTGTGCTTTTTTCAGAGGTGATGCTGTAAACTGACGGATTCGGATCCGATACAAAAGTCGCCTTCCCGGTTGGCACTATGCTCGGGACCGAGATTGTCAAAACAGACTTCATGAGGCCCATTGGCCGGCTTGGCAAACGAATAAGTCTGATTTCAAGGATGCGGGAGCGGAGAAATGGCATGCAAGTAATTTGTTTCCCATCACTGCCGGCGCCAATCCTTTCCTGTTCGACGACTGTGCCCTGTGCCAGGGTGACGGGCGTGGCTGGATTGCAAAGCTATTGGATCATTGGTCAGTGGCAGATCTATTCGGCCTGGGCAGGTGCAAGGTATCATGAGCTTATCATGCGGCTTCCGTCGAAGGTGGACATGGTGGCTGCGTACAACCACAAGAGTTTGTTATCAATTGTTGTCTTCGTTGAGATAATTGTGAAAGATTCGGTTCCGAAGAAGTAAAGGTCTTCCCGCTTCACTAGTTCCAGCATCACGTTAACAGTCACATGACGAAATGATTCAACAACTCGAATTGTCGGCCAGGAATTTTGGCGGTGTTGGAGATGGAGATGCGTGGCGTGGAGCGTGAGGGGGTGAGGAGTTGGAGAATAAGAAAGAATCTTCAATATGACAAAGGAGATGGAAGCGATATGCATTTGACTTCCTACGATACAAAACAGAAAGACGTTTCTCTTCAGACGCGTTACATACCGTAAATACGCCCAGCTCTATAGATACCAAACATCATTCTCAAGTAAGTCCTGCTGCGTCTGGCCACGCATTCATGACAGCCAAAATGACCCCCAGAACTTTAGTGAGCAAATCTGAAATCTAGTCTCTTGTTGCCTTCATCAGTAGTTGTAGTCAAGTAATTGATTCTCTCATCCTCAGTCATAGCTCTCCACTTCTTCTCTCGATAAGCATTGCGCTTCACGTAGTAGATCTTAGTGAAAGTGTACAGCCCCATATTGACAATACAGATGGACAGTAAAACACGATTACCCCGCTTGTAGCGTGGTGCATCGTCCTTTCTGTAGACATTGGACGCGATGATTCTAGATGCTTGCACGTACATATTGTAGAATGCAGCCGATACCGTTCGTGAGCGGACTGCGTTGGAATTGCGAGAGTTCCAAGCGACTTGAATTGGGTGAGCGCTTGGGTAGCTGAGGAGGAGCGTCATGATGCCGAAGGCTGTCCATTTGTGGATCTTGGTGATGTCGACCATGTAGATGTACACCAGAAATGGGAATGCCCAGATTTGACCGATCATGGGTGTGAAGGTCAACTCTCCCCAGATCTCGGCGATATATGTGAGTGCCATCATGGTGATCATGTGGGCGACAGTCGATGGGATGACGAGAAGATTGGTCTTGAAAGTGCCGAAGCCGAGACCTTTCAGTGTCTGTGTCAGGTACTGACTTGGAGTTGTTTCGGGTATTTGAAACATCAGGCCTAGGATGTACAGTGGCCACAGGTCGTAATCTTTCACACTCTTCCACAGCAATTTGGGAGTTATTGGCTGTCTGTTGTACATCCCGCTCTTTGTCGGATCCTCTCGGATGACACGATTGATAATGATGGTCTCCTCCCTGTAAGATAAATTAGCAAGTATTTGATTGTTCACAGAATTAATGGAAAACAAATGCATACCTTTCAGTGAACCATCCTTTCTGTCCACGTAGCTTGCTTGCTGTCTGTGTTGGACTTGGCGGCATGAGGATGAATGCGATAAGGCCGAGCACGAGTGTGAGAAGTCCCTATCCATATTAATGACATCCTATGATACGATAGTATAGCGATAACTTACTTCGATAAGGAAAAGCCATCTCCATCCAGAGTAATTGTGATGGCCGCGGAGATGGAGGATTCCAAATGCCAAGAATGCAGCGAGGACATCTGCGATGGACATAGCGGTCCAGAAGAATCCGAGTCTGAGAGAGAGCTCATGATGTTTGTAGAAGTCTGAGAGATACAGAATGATCTGTTGAGTGTTAAGTTGGCTCGATATTACATGGAAGCAGACCTACATCTGGGATGAAGCCACCTTGGAGGATACCCAGCAAGGAGCGACACACGAGGAAGCTCCTCCTGCCACTCAACCAAAATTGACACGAAGCGACAATTGACCACAGGAACATTTGAGCTGGGATCTAACGATCGGGACCGATCCATTTCGATACCAATTGTGACGGGAGTTCGGCACAAAGAAAAGACAGTTTGAAAACTGTGTTTCCAGGGTTGAAGTCTGTCATTGCATTAATCGGTATACTGGCCTCTAGCCTCGACAAAGTTCTAGCAGCTTCGCCCATACCATTGGTGTCCATATGCAGCTCCTTCAAGAAATTGTTTTTTACAGCTTGTTGAATATTGGCGCGATCGAGTTCAAGAGCCATAAACATGACACATGCCCAAATCTGTTTCCCATCAGTAACCACGACCTGCTTTGCAGGTGCCACTCATACCATGATCTTCCAGTCGATCTTTCGCACCACGCTGTAGTCTTCGCCCCAAGTCCATCGCGCAGAAGGATCAAATCGATGGATATTTTCCAATTCGCTGGAGGTTGATACTCTTTTGCGGTATCCGGGTCATCGAAGACAGATGGCTGTGTAGCGATTGCATTCGGGTCGTAGTTGGTCTTGTGACGTTGAAACCAAAATTGCTTCTCGTGAGCTGGTACACCGACCGGAAGTGCGGTCGAGACTTCAGTGCTCCTGACACCTGCATTCTTCTCGCCTGGTCTCTCATTTCCAAGGTCGTCAGAAGATGCTTGTATGGAAGAAGTCTCGGAAGACACGACCCCTCCAACTGGAGCCCGCAGGTCAATCTCCTTTGCAAGAGCGGTGGACATGGCTGGGTTTCTTGGTCTTGGGACAATGGATGTGCAAAGTGAAGAAAGCGTTCTTGGTGATTCCTTGGACCATCTTGGGCGAGCTTGAGTGTATACTTATACACAATGCATCTGCAAGTCCAAGACTTCCGGGCCTGCCCCCGTGGAGTCGACATTACCTGTCCAAAACTCAGGATAGGTGGAGGTCGAACGTTCAAATAGTCGTGATCAGCGGCACGTATTTCATCACCCTGCCAAAGCATCATTCCCCGGCCTTCTGACTGAGCGTCCCAAACCTGTGGAAGGTGTCAAAGACGCCACTGGGACGACTCTTGAGTCCAGGCTCGGTCCGTCCTTCTACATCTGGTCATAAAGAAGTGAGGTCGCAGTCAGTCTGGCTGGAAATCCTTAGCATCTTGACGAGATGTGGCGAATCTTCACGCCCAAAAAATTGCAGAATGAAATTGGTTCCCAGCCAAGAATCGCGACTTCTGTAGCGAACCTCGCGTCACCAGATCGTGGATTCTGATCGCCAGTCTGGCCCTCATGAATAAGAACTCCTTCCAAAGTACCTCGCAAACTCCATCGAAATGACTGGTCAATGTACCAACTGTCATGCTGCCGACGAATCTTGTCTAAGCGTGAAGAGAAGGGCTGGCATGCAAACAAGGCTTAGCGACCATCTACTCCAAGGCCCAACGCTTGTCTCCTCCTCATAATCCTAATCTATCAGAAAATGGCGAATAATAAGGAATCAAAACATTCGGCAAGATAAGGAGAGCTTCTGGTACCCAGTCGTAGTGATCTTCGTGGTCCGGAGGTGTTTGCCGTCGATGAAGTGAATGCAACTCCAAGCATTGGCTTCGCTCCGGCCCTAGACGGACATGTGCTCGTACCTCACCTCATATTCTTCCAAGTAAGCTTCCGATGGGGTCCGGAATTCGTTTCCTCATTGTTTGTTTCCTCATTGTTGTCATGAATATCGATGTAGCTGGACGTGTCGTTGTCGTGTGTGTGATTTGAGACTAGTCTGGTGGTCTCGCAAACGAAGTCAAGTGTGTCCCTTACGCCACGCCATTTTCTGGGATCTGACGCGACTGCTCGAGCCAATTCCCAATGACTACGCGTTGTTGCGTTTGACTCAATTGCCTAAGACTGGAGGTGGTGAGTGCAGTCCCTCGCATTCCAAAGCGACATTTTTGACTGACAACGATAGACACACTCTGGGCATCTGGTTACGAAGTCTACGATCGACTGTCGGCATCCTACCAAAAGTTCCTCGAGTCGCTTACAGCAACTTATGCCCAACCAAGATTCAACGAGGCTGCTGACAAGAATGGGTTCAAGATCTACTCAGGCAAGCATCCAAAAGTAATAGCCGATACCGCAAGACTGATGGTTGTAGAGCCACGAGGCGCTCCTGAGAATGTCGGCGAGAAGCTCGAAGCCATCCACCCAGTGATTCGAACAAATCCTGTGACTGGATGGAAGTCGATTTTCGCAGTTGGACACCATGTGCAACACATCATTGATCTCGCTCCTGAAGAGAGTAAGGCTTTGCTTGACTGGTTCGTACGTCTGATCGTCGATAATCATGACTTGCAAGTGCGACACCGATGGCAAAATGCCAATGATCTGGCAATTGTACGTACTTGGCAAGCCGACTTCCTTTTACATTCATCTTCTCGGGATTTTCGAGCTTCCTGAGACATGTCTCGCCCTTCTCTTCGAACATATTTAATAGGCATCTACTGACACCAATTGCTCAGTGGGATAACAGAAGTGTCTATCACGCTGCGACTCCAGATTATTTGGATCAGAATCTTGGTGAGAGAACTGGACAGCGAGCTGTCAGTTTGGGTGAGCGACCATATCTGGATCCGCAGAGTACAGGACGACGAGAAGCGCTTGCAAAGGAGGCAGCTGCTTGATGTCGAGTACTGTTGTGGCGTGTTTACTCATCAGCCCGAACTTTGTGTTTCTGCAATGTCTGAGAACACTCTCGTCGTTACGCTTCTGTGATCAATATTTATTTAAAGTGCAACTTTAGGTTGTGCCCTTTGCCCCTCTCTTGTCTTCATCGTCGCTTGTTTTGAAAGAATTCGTCCCATCTCATGCCGGCCCCACTTGCCCATCCCAGCAAGGCGCCTCGAACACACTTTACTTGAGCACTGCCAAGATCTAAACGCAGGAACACCGCATCTCCTTGCGCTTCTGCTCCCGCCAAAGAACCTGGGCATTCAATCTGTTTCTCACGTCGAAGTTGACGTTGAAACAACGCCCGCCCGAAAACCCGGGTTCTCACTGGCGGGACATCCCAAAGGGAGCTGGGCGCTCATTTGACTTTCGTCCTGTCTTCTTTCTGTTTGAAACGTCATTATGTACCTGCGCCAACAGTGGATGACGGTGGATCGTTCGAGCCTCATTCTGTCTGGGCACGAGCGGTGCGAGCCATAAGGGGAGGGCATATATATACTTCTGTGTCTATCCTTCTCAAATTCACTCATCATCACAGCCAGCCTGAATTCTTTCTCTACAGAAAATTACCTTCTTTTTACAATTGATTGGTCTGGAACCATTACACTCTTTCTCCACTTTCAAACCGTTCCAACCAACCAACACACACTCTTTTCAAGATGCCTTCCATGCTTAGCAACTCTCTCTTGGCTCTCGCTTCTGCCACCTCTGTCGCTGCTCACGGCTTCGTGAAGGGTGTTTCTATCGATGGAGTCTAGTATGTCTCATCAATGCAAAGTCCCAAGATCAACTACTAACTTCCGCAGTCAAACAGGCTGGCTCGTCGACTATGCCTACAATCCAACCCCTCCTGAGACTTTCGGTTGGTCCGAGACAGCATTAGATCTCGGCTTCGTCTCCCCAGCTGCTCTCGCCGACCCCGACATTATCTGCCACTTGGGCGCCAAGAATGGTGCTCTCTCAGCGACTGTCGCTGCCGGTACCACAATGGAGGTTTTCTGGTCCGGATGGCCCGATTCCCACAAGGGTCCAGTCATTGATTATCTTGCATCTTGCAAGGGTGACTGCGCCACTGTTGACAAGACCACTCTCGAGTATGTTCCATCAAAACACTTTCGCTTAAAACTGTACTGATGTCCGCAGATTCTTCAAGATTGACGAGAAGGGACTCGAGGCCGGGTCATGGGCATCTGATGAATTGATGAACAACAATGCCTCATGGGCCGTTACCATTCCCTCAACCATCGCACCAGGAAACTATGTCCTCCGTCACGAGATCATTGCCCTCCACGGTGCTGGATCCGTCAATGGTGCTCAGCTCTACCCCTTCTGCCTCAACCTGGAGGTCACCGGTGGCGGAAGTGATGTCCCAGCGGGTACTCTCGGAACCGCTCTCTACAAAGAGGATGACCCAGGAATCTTGGTCAACATCTACGTCAACGACCTCGACTATGTCATTCCCGGTCCAGCTCTCTATGGCTCGGGATCTGGTTCAGGTTCTTCTGGAAACACTACAACTCCAGCTGCTACTTCCGCCGCTGCTCCTGTTGCAACGTCCACTGCTCTCCCAGTTGCCACTTCCGTCGCTGGCAACTCGACTGTCCCAGTCGCTACTTCTGTGGTACCATCTGTTGTGCCAACGACTCTGGCTACTGCCATTGCTACATCTGCCGCCCCGGTGGGGACAACTGCTCCTGATGCTGAGGAAGAGGATGACTGCTAGATTATCAGTCAGTCTTGGAAAGATTTCTTGTATAAATTATTGTTGGAACCCGAGCGGTTTGAAACTTTTCTTCGATGTATATAGACTTTGATGAGTAGATGGCAGAATGGATATCACTTATTCAACTCCTGAACCGCTGTACATCTGCTAGACCGACCTCCGCTTTTATCTCCATTGGGTTCAGTCGTGCGTTAGGGATCATCCGGGCTAAGGAGATGAAGGTCTGAACAGCTCGAGCTGAGAAATAATCCGTCTCTAATTATCACAGTCCTTCTGCTAACGAGTGGCTAGGAACAGCTCCAATCCTTGCTTCAAACCGCCTACAGCATCTCAAAAGCCAATTCATTTTCCCGCCCACTCTGCCCTAATCATATCAGCTGCCCTCTCCGCCACAGCATACACACTAGTAATGATATTCCCTCTCGGCAAAATCGGGAATACACTCGCATCCACAACCCTCAGGCCCTTCACACCATACACCTTTAACTCCGCATCGACAACTCCGCCCGCTTCTCTTGGGCCCATCCCACACGTACCAGCAGGATGGTAATTCGAGATACTATGCTCTCTAACAACCTTCTTCGCAATCTCCAAATCCATTTCCTCTCCCTCCCTGAAAGCGTAAGCTGGGATCCTGCGGCCTTTAGGCTTGAGGAATTGAGAAAGAGGAGCGGTTGAGGTCAGCGTAGATAGGAATTGAACGTGTCGAGCGCAGAGCTCGATGTCCATTGGATGAGATAAATATCTCGGATCGACAACTGGATCGTCTTTCGGTGATGCAGACGCAATGTGTATGCTGCCACGGGAGAACGGATGGTTAAGAGCAGCCATGAACGAGATGTAGTTGCCATCCACGTCACCTTTGACCATATCGGTAATTTTAGAGCCGGCTGAGATGTTGAACTGCATTTTTGCGATCATATGCTGCATTGTGGCCGAGGAGAGGATATCTGCTATGACTGTGTCTTGAAGTTGTTGGTGTTCGCTTAAGCTTTTGGGTGAGATGGTCTTGAGGAGAGACGGTATAAACTCTTTTCCATTTGGACCGAACGTCTCGGGGACGCGAAATTGTGCCATGGGAACGAAGTGATGTCCTAGGGGACCGGAGTGGTCTTTTTGATACATGGCCATTAAGACAGGCATGACGGTCGGGTCTCGCATCATGATCTCTCCGGTTTGAACTCCGTCCGCTGCCTCGAAAGATACGGATATGATGAGATGATCCTGTAGGTTTTCGCCGACGTTCGGATTCTCGACCAATGTCTCGATGCCGTGCTGCTGAAGTAGATTCAAGTCGCCTATTCCGGAAAGTTCCAAGATCTGAGGAGATTTCATCGTTCCAGCTGACAGAATGATTTCCCTCGTTGCCTTCACGATGATTTCTTTTCCGGAATTGGATACAAACTGCACGCCTGTCGCAACAACCTCGCCATCTTTCTTATCAAGAACAATCTTTGATACCAATGCACCAGTCACCACACGTAAGTTCGGGCGAGAAGATACATCTGCAGTGTAATACGCCGAAGTCGCTGAACTGCGAGTTCTCGTCTTCGGATCAATAGACGAAGGATGAGCAAGCCCACCGATATCTGAGCCTTCGTACTTCAAATCCTTCATGATTTTACCCCAAGACTCATACCAGGCTTTCTCAATCTCACCAGTTTCACTGAAAGACGTCTGGACAGGTCCCTCGCTGGACTTCAACGCGTCGTCTTGATTCGACATGTTAAGTATCTCATTGGTCGCCTCGGCTGGGCCTGGGTTGTGATGACTGTGGAACTTGCGTAGATAGGGCAGCATGTTTTCCCAGTTCCAGCCGGGGTTTCCGAGTTTTTCCCAAGCGTCAAATGCAGGCTTTGAAGTGTAGACCATTTGCATTTGGAAAATGGAACTGCTGCCGCCGAGGACCTTGCCTCGCTGCTGGGGGAGGACCCGACTGTTGAGACCTGCCTAGTACTTGTGAATCTTGACTGCAATATGAATTTTGAGAGATGAAGAAGAGGTTTTGGGCTAACCTGTGGCACTGTCTGTAGACACCAATCATAGTCGGGATTGTGATACATGCCGAATGCAAGGCCGGGAGTAAGAATCATGGGGTCATCTTTTCTGTTTGGTCCTGCTTCTAAGACGAGGACTTGCATGGAAGGGTCTTCAGTCAATCTGGCGGCAAGGACTAAGCCTGCTGTACCACCTCCAATGATGATGAAGTCATATCGCTCTGAGAGGTGATCCGATGACGAGGTATCTACCGGATGATTTGGTGTTGTATTGAGAGACGGAGCTGCGTCCATCTTGAGTTTTGTTCGCAAGCCAATGAATTCGGTGAGGAAGGTGGGAGATGGGGAGAAGTGCTATATTGCTAAGTATATACAGTCCACCGACTCGACCTCCATTTGTGATTGATTATAAGCCCGGTTGTCATCTGTGCCTATTACCCAGCAATCAAAAGCTGACCCGAATCCGAAATGCACGTGTTCAGGTACAGAATAAGCATCATGGCCCGCCGCGCATCAATATCTGCAAGGACCCATAATAGAACCTAATCGGCAGATCAGAAACCAGAAGTTTTCCCATTGGACTATTAATGGCTCGTAATGCCATTCGGGTGCGAGAAGCTTCTTCATTCCATTGGTTGAAATCGCGATAGGATCTAATTGATTGGCCACGAGCTTGATTGCATGAGGACAAGCGTACTTCTGCGCTGAGAGTAAGCTTACTCTTCGCAACTCACAACGTCAAAGGACTTTAGTTACTGCATGATTCTTGGACTACCTCAGCAGAGAAGTTGGTGGCCGATCCATATGACAGTATGGCTTTCCATAGGCTTCTCTTACCTCACTTATGATTCAGGAAATGATTTGGTACCTGGCGGTGATTTTTTGTGAAGGACTGCCATGGTCATTGGGCAGCAGGCGCCTGAAATTTAGGGACCTGCCCCCTGAATCTCTCGCTGACGTGTCAACTGTTGTTCTGAAATTACCCCGCAGTTGCCCCTCCATAAACACCAAGATCTCGACCTTACATCACCAAGAGAGCCTGCACAGTTCCAATGCTCATGGTCCCGAAGGCGACTATATACGCCGCAATAGAAAAAGCATCCTGGATACTATGCTTCAACACAGCCCAGACAATACCAACAGTCAAGCTTCCGAGGCCGAAGAATACAAAACCAACGATCCACAACTTCTTCCCATCCCAACCCTCGATGAACTGTAGACCCCATCCAGGCTTGACACCTTTCTTACAGCTAAGCTTGTCTTTCAACTTCTTTGGAAATCTAGAAAGACAGAGCAGTTCGTCGTCTGCACAGTCCGGGTTCTGGAAGACGTGCATTAGATAGTTGTTCCCGATAGGAGGTATTGTCTCCGGTGGTGCAGGTGCGTATCTGTATTCCGGCTCTTCTGGTGGCGGTAGCTTATCCCTTTGCTTTATGTCTACCAGCTCTGACTTGTACATTTCAAAATGGACGAATTGGATAGATTGAAGCAAACGCAGTGACATCCATCTAGAAGGCCATTTCTTTAGTTCGTGGTAGTTTTCCCGTAAGCTTTCAAACAGCGCTTTATCGCCACCAGTGCTGAGCTTCGTCAGGTCTAGTTGCAGTAACCTTCCCTCGTACCTGGCTTTATTGTAGCATATCAAGAGATAGACTAGCTCGACTGGGCTTGCTGGAGGTATGTTCGGTTGCGAATTATCTCCTTCCGTAGCAATATCCGAGGACCTGATCTCATGCAAAGGTAGCTCCGACCCGTTGTTGCTATGCATCCTGGTGGCTTTGCTGAAACCCCGTAGTAGTCCAGAAAGGGTTTGACCGAAGCTAGCAACTCTCGGTGCAGCACTTGACGACGTCCCCTTAAGTAAACTCTGTTGAATTGTTGACTGAAGTCTGTTTGCTCCACCCGCCTGCAATTCCACTACATCGTCTACGATCCTAACACCACACTTCTGCAATAATTCGTCAGCTACAAGTACACTTCACGGCGTCGGAATACACGATCATACACATTTGTACTGAACAGGCCAACCTCTCGTCATCTTTGGCTGTTTGGTCTCGAACACAGAACAGATGCGCTGGACAATGTTCAATGCCCGCAAGATTTCAGAGGCCTCTGCGAAGCGCCGGGTTTTCAATGCAGGACTCTCGCTAATTCCTATATCTTCTGTAGACACATTGGGAACAGCGTGGGATACAGCGTCCGACCTGGAGCCCACCGCTTGGACCTTATCGGAATACTGGTAGCGGACGTTAAAATCGTCCTCTGCCATTTTCTCCTTGTTGCCATGACCAACTATCATTTGGAAGTCAATTGAATGTCTTTTAGCTAACTTCTTGGTGGCATCCTCGTCTGAATCGTGGCGTGCCGAATCGCTGGGGGTTGTGTACCCGTACCCATCATACAATGAGTCAACATAAGACACAAACAGTGGCTTAAAATCTGGCTCTTGCATAAGTCTTGAAGAGACATTTTCTTTGGGAGGCTCCAGCTCATTTGCTGACCCTACCTGACTGAGTTGCTTGTCCGAAACATCGGGTGCTGAAAGGAGAGACTTCGACGATTGCATCTCGCGTACGTCGTGTCTTGCGAAGCTGTGTGGCTGAGGTGCATTCGCTTTCGAAGTTCCATGTGACTGAATAAAGGCTTTCAAGTTATCACGTAGGCTACTGAAGGCAAATGAACCTCTGATAAACGCTTCCACGTGCTGTAGATCCTCAACCTCTTCATCTGATGCAAAACCGTCGCTCTCCTCGGAAACATTCTCGAAGTCAATGTCGAACACCTCTTTGAATTTCTTCTTGGAGCCGAGACTGCTACAAATCACGTAGGTAGAGTTCCTGGCTCTGACGCGAACAAAATTTGCAGCATGTCTTTCGTCCTGTGTCTCAGCCTCTTTCCGCAAGGCGATGGCAAACTCCTTCAACAATCTTCGAAGGTTTCGTCCAAAGCGCACTCTCTCAAACACCCCGAGACCCTCTGTACATAGTGACTTGACCACTCTGTCGCTCAGGATTAAAGCGACAAGTATGTCGACGGCACTTTGAGGTGCAGCTACTGAAGACATCGAGGAACCACTGATGAACGAGAAAATACTGTCTGCAACAGAGGCGATCGATGATGCCCCAGATCTTCCGCTCTGGACACTCTCTGCGTCTTCATCTCTCGTAGACTGACTCGTAGCCCAATTTGGTAAAAGTGACTGTTCATGCACTCGAGTGGACATTTCCAGTCCTCGTTCCGCTTGAAAACCTGTACCTTGATCCCAACGAGAGGACTTTGTACTCTCGTGATCAGAGCTCCGTTGATTTGGGATCTTTGGTTCGTTTCTCTGTCCATTTCTGAGTGAAAGATCTGCTGGCTTGTCGAGGTCATTTGGAGGGCTTTTTACCATGCTTGCCTGCTCAATCGAATCTGGCCCTTCCCGCTCCGCTTTAGAATGTCCCATCCCTGTCAGCAAAGCTCGATTCATGAGAGCGTTCTCCTTTTCAGCACTAACCTCTGATCTTCTGAGTCGCTTCTGCATAGATTTGTACTTCTTCTCTGGTCAAGACTCTCAACACGTTTACAACATCATCTCGGGCCTCAAACCGCTCTTTGCCTGCTTCTAAGGCTTCAGGGCTGACCAGTCTTCTGGCTATTTTGGTCCATCTCAAATCCGGCAGCACATCATCATCCTCACTTGACAATTTTTTCGATGAGACGCTTTCTATTATTGGCTCTGGGTCCTCGGGGAAAGCTGCAGTAGGCTGTCTGAGTATACCTTTAACTGGTTGCTTTTGAGGAGCGTTCGATACGTCTCGAGTGCTACTAATGCATTATTCATCATATGGACTTTCGCTGCGATTGTCTCCCGGGGCTTCAGTGATTTCTTTGAGAAGACTGAACTTATCCATTCCCAAGATCGTGGCCTGTCTAGGGCCATATTCAACAGACTGCGAGATTCGCCCGATCCGTCCCTTCGAAATTCCAGGCGAGCTGTTTCCAGTTACCAACGACAGACTCTTAGCAGACCCGTTCCGATTGATTGTGTCTCCGGAGAAGGTGGCCTCGCTTTCGGAATTGTCTTTCCCTGGTACGCCCGCAGCAGCGAATAGTTGTCTGAAGTTGAGAGGTGTGGTGAGAGATGCGTCCACGTTGGATCGTCGGCTAGTTTTGACTTTGCGCGATCTTCTTGAACGCTTCTTTGAAGACTGGAGTGACTCACTATCCGCATCTGAATCGTCATAGAGGACGTTTTCATTATTCAGATTGGATTCGGGGTAGGTTCTTGCCAGAACTGCTTCGCGCTTATCGATCAAATTTCTTTCTCGACCGATGCTTGACGGGCCACTATCGTCCTCCATAGCTTCATGACTCGGGTTACTTTGACTATGGATTTCGGCGGGATTTCAAGGAGTAAGCAATACAGTACCTTGAGGTAATTCTCTATAGTCTCGAATTATCAGGAGGCAGAGGTCTTGTGTGAGCCCCCGGCGGACAGTGAGGCGAGGCTCTGCGGAGTGCTGCCTATCAGCGTCACACTGCATGAGCTGAAATCCTCACCAATCAAGAGGCGACAGAGTCACCCACCCCATGAGCCGATAAGCACCGAGCCACCAAGAAAAGTGAAAGTACTGAGACTTTCAATCGCATTGCAATTTCAGTGACAGGACATGCTCCAGGAAGCTCGATTTCACGTCGACAAGGGCGACGAATTTCAGTCTTGCCTAAAGATATTGCTTGCTTGTTGTGGTGTGGTGAGACTCATGATTGCTCAAGACCGAGAAAGCATGGGAGAATGCAAGTTTTGGAAACAAAGGGGACGATGAAAAGCGTACAATCGCGACCCCGCCTCTTGACAACGTGGGCTTTGTCCCTCCAATCCCGTCCATCACAAGATCTCATTCCAATCGCAACATCTGACTCGGCCCGCAAGATCGCAAGATTCCTACAATAGCGCGGACGCAATCCCAACCGGCCGCCGGAAGCACGACGGAGAGTTGTTCCGAAGCTCGCGAAGCTTGGGAGTCCAGAATGTTTCGCGGATGTTTTGGGACGTGGTAAGCTTTGCCATGCGAAAACAAGGAAAGCTGACGTTCCTGGGCGTCTGGGCGCGGTTCGAGAGATGAGTGATGTCTGTGCTTCAAGGTTTGCAAGGAAGGAAGGAGAGAGCAAAAGTGACTGTAGTTCGCCGATCCCTAGCTTGACTTTTCCGTGACAAAAGTTGCGAAAGTTTAGTTGAGATTAGCAAGTCGGGAAAGAAGGTCCAGGAGATGGAAGTGGTACAGGGAAGAATTTGAAAAGTGAAAGGGATCATCAGCAAGCATCTATTATTTTAAGGAATGTATAAAGTCAATTCTACTATCTATGTTCATCACCAAAGGAATGACAGAATCTCGGATTCAAATCATCCTCATCCCCCGGAAGGCCTCCCCACAAATGAGCCGCTGCTAACTATGTACTGGACAAAAGGAGATAAAGCACTATCAATAACCATTATATATACAACCGAGCCCATCTCCATCATTAGAGTCCCGCCCTCATCAATCATCCTCTGCAGATTTACTGCTGGTTGGCGAGCGAGCGGGCAAAGCGGCGCTTGCTGAGGTTGTACTCGATAGCGCGCTTCTTGGCAGCAGCAGATTGTGTGAAAGCAACGGAGCCACCGAATGGGCCAGCGAGAGCAGCGTTCTGTAGCTTAGCAACGCAGACGTTGGAGGCGCCTCCGACGGAGCCGGAGCAGGTCATACCAGCTGGCATGGCCATGGCGACGGGGAAGTCCATGGTCTGGGCAGCGGAGAGACCGCCGATGCCGATACCTGGGACGTTCTGGGTGACCTCTGCCTTCTGGAAGGCTGCTGGGTCGGTTCCGCCGGAGGTGGGGTCGACCATGGCGGTCAATGGACCGGCACCGTCTTGGTTAACTTGATGGAAGGTCATGGTGACTGTGCCGTCGTCGGCAGTGGTTGGGAGGCCGGATGAGGCACCAGCACCGGTGGCGGCCTTGACGGCAGTCTCCTTGGTACCCTTGGGTGTCTTGGTGCCACCGTTGGCAGCACGCTCACCGAGAGAGCGGCGGAGGAGGTTGGCGGAGTGTACCTCACGAGCGGCAACGGCATCCGTGGAGTTTGCATCACCACCCATGAAGAGAGCGACCATCTTGGAGGCATCGACTGGTCCGCCACCTTGGGTGCGGCCGAGAGCTGAAGCCTTGGAGGTACCGATCTCTCTGTCGCGGATGATGGAGGTGTCGGCCTCAGAGCCGCATGCTGGAGAAGCGCAGTCACGAGGAGTTCCGTCGGCGACTAGATGATGTTAGATATGCTAGATGAGGAAGGTGGATGTTGGTCTTACCTGAGAGACCTGGCATGGTTACTTGGTTGGCACCGACAACTGAGTCAATGACACCGTGGGCGAAAACATTGGTAGCAGCGAACGCCACAATGAGGATTGCTGATGAGTACTGCATCTTGAATGTGTGTAAAGTGGATGATCGAAATCAAAGATATTATTAAATGATAGTTGAAATTGGAAAATGCGACCGGCGCCTGGCTGGACTGAAAGAAGGATTGAAGTGAGGAAGAAAGAAGAAGATGCTGAAGATGCTGATGATGAGAAAAGAGAGACTTTGGGAGGGATACTGAGAGATACTTATACAGGAATGCCAAGTGAGGAAAGCTGGGCAAAAGCTTGAACGAAAAGAACGGATGCCGATGCTTGGTACAGCTTGGCTCGGGTAGCAAGCCTTCTGACAGAGGAGTTAGATCTCTGACTTGTTTGGAAACTGTCCTACGGCGGATTTTTCAATACCCGACTCAGACTTGAACAAACGCGATTGTGCATTTTTCCAGCGAGAGGCAGTGTATGCTTGAAGATCCGACGAGGGATCTGAGCTGTACGATTGGATCGTGAGAGAGATTGGAACCGGAACCGGGTGACGACAGATCTGAGGGAAGAGCCGGCAAAGAACAAGAGCACCCAATAGGAACTCGTTATTGCAGGTGTTTCCATGGATCATCGACTAAATGGAGATCGTGGGGGATCAGAAAGGATCCATTATGGTGGCTGACTTCCAAGGGGCTTGGAAGCTGAGGCTCTGCGTGTTTGAGTCTTGGCCAAAATTTGACAGGTCGTCCCACATGAAAAGATTCGATTGGAGTGATCATGTTTCTGTTGGAAGAAGCGAAGGAAAAACAAACAGGGCTGTAGCGCCTAACTCCGGATTTCCGTAGGGAATCTGAGGAGGTTCTCAAGGATCGCGTAGATCCTCAAACGTTTCGCTCTTCATGCTGGAGGAGCTTGGACTTCTTTCGAACCAATGGTTCTATCTGTTTTCATCGCAACGGAAGCGTATGTTACAATTTCAGCCAATCGAGAGCTAGCTTGGGGGCTCGAGAGAATATCGTGGGGCAGAAGCTTGTATCAGAAGCCAGTAGAACTTGGACCCTTCGCATCGGGAAGTTTGTAACATCTTAGCGTCATGAGCATGCAACACCATCCTCAACACAGCCACGGCCACGAACTGGATTGTTTGGAGCCGTTTTTGGAAGTTCGGGTGAACGGGATACCATATGCTTGAGTCGCTCGACACAGTGACGGCGGCGCAAAGCACTTCCAAGTCTGGGTTTTATTGAAGTGTGTCTTGAGACAGTCAGACTTCAATGTCGGCGCGCTTCGGAACGAACGGAATTTCGTTCGATCTTTCGCAAGATTGAATATTTGTTTCTTCCGAGCCGATGACAGAGTCTTGGCCATCCAGACTTGGAGACTCTGTGATGTGCGCGGGCCGACCAGACCTTCAGGTAGCTGGAGATGATATGTTGTTTCATGTCGTGAACCAGCGCCAGAGAAAGATCGGGAATCTCGGCTAGAAGAAACGTGATACTAGGCACAATGGCAGGATATTACAGGTTCCGGATTACCAAAGAGCGCAATAATAATCTAACGGTCCGTCTCTATATACAATGAGAGAATAGCATCTTACCCACCAGCTCAATACTGACAGTGATACGGTAGTCACATGGGAGACTTTACCTCGCTTAGCCTTCTTAGCGCCCGTCATTCTCATCAACTAATCAAGCTTCCCACAGCGTCCTCAAACCAACAAATCTCACAAAATTCCAAAAGCAACTTCATTTCGCCTCATTCATCCATCACCAATCCCCCAACCCCTTTTTTGAAATCCCATTTCAAATCTCGTATTTCTTCGGAGGAACATGGTTCAGTCCTATGCTCAGCCTCAACGAGGCTATTGAAGTCTTGGGCGTGCCTCGGCGGGCCTGGATCACGAATGGCCCCACGTCTGACAGCCTCGTCGAACAATCCAATCTAGATGCGTCGAATGCTGCATCTAAGTATATTGCACATATGTTAAGGTCCAAAATCAATAGTTTGATTGTTCTTTGACTATTTTTGTTTGGGTCTTGGCTCCCGATTCTCGTGTTTTGTTCTGTGATTTTCAGCTGGCAGTTGTCGAAGAATGCGGACCGAGGCTTGGGGTGGTAGAAGGTTTGGCTGGCTTGAGAGTTCAAGTATTATCTCTTTCGTTTCTTGATGCAAGATTGACAATCTTGGGGTAGAGTGAGAAATTACCTCGTGCTTGGTATTGAACCTGATGAGTAGGTTCGCGAGACCTGCCGCAGAAGGCTGTTCTACAGTCAATTTCCACACAGTTTCAGCCTTACGATGTGGTCCTACGTGCCTCTGCTTGTTGTCATGTTCCCAAGCTATAGTATCGATATAATTGCAAGTTTTGATCATTCAAGTATCTACTCATTATGCAATATGCGATCCTTCGATTCTACTCCCTAACGCCCACGCGCCAAATCCAGTCCAAGATTCTGCACCAATATCAACACCCAATCCAAATCCCATCCGAGCGCCCTAGCCCATGAAGAAATGCACAAATACGCCATTGTCACACCTCGCGCCTACCACAAGATCCCCAAGTCTCATTTTCAGCGCCGTCCTCCCAAACCACACCTCACAAGTCTCAGCCACTTTTGCTTGTTCGGCCCTTCCATCCCTGGCACGTGACTTGCTTACACCACCTTCCTCCTTCGTTCATGATGTCTGATCCTTCGCAAAGGGACACCATACAGCGAGCAATGTTTCAGATCACATCGCTTGCTTACTCCGTCTCCAAAATCGAATGGCCATTTCCACTGCCAGCGCAGCAGGAGGTTCCCACGTGATCAGACTGAACTCGATGTGTTCTCGAGTTCAACCCTCTTTATCCAATCCCTCACGCGCTTCTTCCTCCTCCTTCTTCCGTGCTAGTCAGGCGGTCATCCTCCGTTCCGACTCCTCACATGCTATACAGACTCCACCTCCAAATACTCGAGTATGGCGTCTCCATCCTTCAGCCATTACTACTTCTCCCTGGACTTCCACACCCCCCGCAGTAGTCTTCGTGTAGCTTCTTCGTCTCGGCACGTCCATTCCCGCTGTCTCGAAGGAATCAAAGGTAGAGATGATGGGGGAGTCAGAAGTGGGAGAATCGTAGTACGAAGCATTCATTCCCATTCCAAAATTCAGGTCTTGTGTTGCGACCAGAGGCATTGGTGGTGTGAAGGGCGGTGGCTGGGGAGGTCTTTGGATGCGAGTTGTTGATTGTTCAATTGCTGTTGAAGTTTCTTTCTTTTCTTGGATGTCTTTCTCATCTCTAAACTGGGTGATTTCCGTATCTTTTTCCGAATATGTAGGTGCTTGTGCAAGGGATGCGGTTGATGTTGATCGTCTCCTTCTCATGACGATAAAGCATATTCCCAGCAATGCGAATGCGAGAAGTAAATATGGTGCACCCATGGCAGCATGGGCATATGGTTCAGAAAGGACAGGCATGGCGACCGTACGTGTATATGAACAAGAGGAAGATATATACGGTAGGCCGGATTGAGGAAGAGGGGAAGATAGGAAGGACGAGAGGTGAGGTGAGAAATTAGGAGGACTCGGGAATCGCAATGAGCAAGCAAAGTGAGAGTGGAATCGAGGAGGGATTTGATGGTGCTTATGTAGAGATGGCCATGGCATTTCATCTGCCCCTCACCTAACCCTCACCCGCGCTCATCTCATCCTAATCTTAAGCCAGTGTTACTTGACGAGCGCCTCCAACGCCGCCGAAGTTCCATCCTGGGAACGAGGCCGGGGCAGGCTTGGGGCTTGCATGGGTTTGGGTCTGGAGTTGGGATGAGAACGAGCAGGGGAGGGCATGGCGAGTACGTTAATTAGAGTGGTAGGGCAGAACAATTGGGAGCCAGATGGTGGATTGATGGATGTCAGCCGTGGAGCTGACGCGCATGGGCATGGATGTGTGGATGGGCGAAGGCTTGGCAAGGCCGAAGACAAGCAGCGGCGAACGAGAGACGCTAATCTCATGGCAAGCAGGAAAGCCATGCAATTGCCATTTTTCATGTCAGGGCATGTGTAGTGCAGTGCATTGCATGACATGGCATATCAAATCTCGACGTCGTTTCGTTCGCTCGCAGCTGTCTCTAGTCGGGCCAGCCAACACCACGGGGTCTTCTCGCTTGTGAGAGGCCGACTAGCGAACACTAAGGGGAAACCGAGAACCCTGTAAGGCGTAAATTCAAGCTCTATTACAAAGATCGTCGATTAGCCTTTGAGGTTGGTAGGCTTTCTCCAGCTCAGTATGGACTCGAGTCTGGAAGTAAGTGGCAGTAGTTGGCAAGACATAGTAACCTAACACGAACCAACACCAGAGCCTGCTTGTCGTACCGCCACTTACAGGAAAATACAGGCTGGCATCCCAGCTCGAATATGACCCTGTCCCGTTGCACGGCAGTCTTGTCTTTTCTCTCCACTTTGAACCTGCGGAACCAGTGAACCAGGATTGAGGTCAAGAGGTCAGGGTCACGGTCTCCTACCTCGAAAATTTGGAAGGGGCGTAGTGTGATCGGTCCGTAGGGCTGTCCTCGGACCAACAACACCAGGCTAGCAACTCATCTCTCTTTCATCAGCTCACGTCGATCTCCCGCCCCGCCAGTACGAAGAGCGCCCCCGAGACCCCGATTCAGCAATTCCGAGGGGTACAGCTCACCTCCTTCGTGAAAGTCTCACCAGGTATCTCGAATGGCCTCATCAGTACCAGTACTCAATCTAGAATACGCCCCACGACTATCCACAACAAGTGTCTAGTTGGATATCGAGCTAGTCAGTACACCGTAACTTTAGACGCACGCTACTACCGCCTCCTCGAAATAGAGTTGTGTGGGATCTGTCAAGTGAGATCAAATCTCAAAGGAGGGGTAGTCGATACCCACATGTACAGTGTCGGCCGAGCATCTACCGCCTCTTGGACATACGAGGCGGCTACATAAATTTAACGATGCGATGGATAGGATGAGGGGTGAGAGTGACCGACCTCCTTCTCGACCTCGACCAACTGACCTGTGCCGCCGTAAACACACCAATGGAAAGAAAGATCCTGCGCTCACCCAGTCGCTGATGTTGATATTCAAGGAACAAGGACGTGGTCCGAAGAGTCCTCGCTACGAGTACATTCCAATTTCGTACGTACCATACACAACGTCAGCAATTCATCACTCAGTCAATTTGCCGCGCATCGCATGGCATCACATCACATCTCGCAGGCCAACGAGTGCACATCCACTTCATCCCGCGCGCCGCCATCTTCACTCATCTGCGTTAATCACACGCAAGTCATCGGCTCACCATCCCGAAGAGCCAATACAACAAAAGTACCTACCTACCTTCCGATACGATCTATAACACGGCACGATATAGAGCATTATCCTGCTCTCCGTTCTCCCCCTTCGTGTATCTCTTTTCCCTACCTAGACTCCCACTCGTCTCTCTCACGACTCGAGCGCGAAAGCCCCGGAACAGGTCAAGTTCGGTTTTCAGCTGACGTTGGAGAGCTTGGGCCTTCTAGCGCCTGTGGACAGGGTTCCGTGTGGAACGCCCAGTGGACTGCTGCGCGGATTTACAGGGGGGGTTCAGCTCGCCAGTCCAGTCCCAGTTTGTTTGTGCTCCATTTCTCTATCCCTTAAGCCTTGCTTTGCCCTGAGAACATCTGGCTGCATTACTGGGAAAAGATGCACTTCTACGTACGGAGCGGTATGATATCCTTGTATATCGCGATTAATAATCTGAGATGATTTGACTTGTGCGCCTCACTCTGGGGTTAGGGATTCGTTTTTGCCCTTCTTTCTTTTCTGCGCTGCCTAGCTTTTGAACGTGTTGGAAGTCAGACTGGGCGAAAAAGAAGGCTGAACGATCTACAGTATCTCCCGAGCCCCTGATCATGAACTTCATTCTACCTTCCGATTCTTTCTTTCCCGAGAGGCAACCTGTGTACCGAATGCAGCATTACAGCACATATGCAAGGCGTGAACGTACTGAGCGAGCTAACAAGGTCCACACCAGGACCCTGGAACACGAGCGCATATTCGCTTCGTGAGGCTATAATTCAAGGATAGGACTTCCTGATTCTCATCGTGAGGCTTGATACTTGCGTATGTGGATGTTAATTGCATGACATCTGCGGGTTGCGCTGCATCTGAATTTGCATTTGTTGGTGTTGGTGGCCAAATCCCATGGTTGATGATCGAAGGGGATTGATGGCGTGGTGATCTACAGGTGTGACGTACGAGTGTATCAGCTCTCTCTGTTCGGTCTCTTTCTCCGATGGCGGGTTTTATTTCTTATTCTCTTTTGCCTCAATGTAAGAGACTTCATTGCTGCTGATAGATGGCATCAGAGCGGATGCAGTGGCGGCTTAAGGCGCATCACAGTACATGCAACCAGAATTCGAAGCTGGCATCGAATTCCATTCGTCGACGGATCGCACGTATATTGGACAGAATTACGACAGACGGAAACCCCCATGCAAGATCAATGTCTGTACTTGAGCGGGTCCGATCGGAGGAAAGAATAGTAAGAAAGGAATGAAGCAAGGCAAGAAAGGAAGCTGACTCCACAAATCCTTCTAGAAGGTTTATGGAAGGAGTTTATTTTTCTTGGTGTATTGGACAGGTTCACAGGTGGACAGGGGTCGACGTCGCCCCCAACCACTCCTCTCCTGCACACAAGGCCACGCGAGGTTCGTGTCCGGGCCTCATCGTCGTCGCTGTTGATTACGCATCGAGTCTTCCGGCCTTAGTTTCGATGAAGTCCGAAATTAGAATATCTCAGGTCGAACAATCAGCATCATCTGCCTCTGGGCAAATGCCAAATGCTGCCATCAGACAAACGAGGGGGCCAACCAGACCGCTCGAATCATGCATTTCCATTGATGACCTCATTTCACATTATCGCCGTCTCACATTGGATCCTCCTTAGCTTAATTTGATTTCTTACTCTAGAGAGCTCGAACCCAATGCCAGACGCGAAGGAGAATTGGGTACATGATAAGCGAGGCATCGACTGTCACTCCATTTTCCGACTAAACAAAAGACCGGATCTCGAATCACTTTTTGTCTTCTCTATTTCTAATGGCGCCTCAGCTTTGTTCTGTCTGCAAATCATAACCAAGATGACTTACCTTGGGTCGTCTCTCCGAAGCTCTAAGGACACCCCGGTGTTCGTCGTTCAAGACGCCTTTCGTTTCACTTCCCATCTCCTCAAGAAAATCACCAAAGCACTATGGGCTTCATAAATTCTCTCCCCTTTGCAACTGCATTTGCGATGCTGATTTGTAGGGTAGTTCGATGTGAGATTAATTTATCGAATTCCCGTCAGCATATCACAGACCGGCATATTCCTCCGCTCGGACTCGGTCCAGTGCGTGTACAGTCATGCAGGATTCACTGTTGATTTTGGTGTAATTGAGCGGAGTACCGTATTACAGATCACCTTTTCAGATCCTCTTCATTTACAGCTGTCTGCCGTCTTTTATGTAGTCCCCTAATACTTCAAACTTGTTTGCCAAATGACCAAGTTTTCCCGGTCTCAGCAGCATATCACGCGAGCTATGTCACTCATGCATTGCCGAGCATACAAAAATAACCAGAACTGGACGCTCACCAGAACTAAACTAAATTCCGTCTCTTCTGCCGCTGATGATTATTTTCGATGTTCCTTTGATAAGCCCGATTCTATATCCGCACGATGTTAGTCCATGGCTCAGCAGAAGATCAGACCAGACAATGCAAAGCAGCCAAGGCGCTTAGGAACGAGCGAGCACCACCTTCTTTTTGCACTGGCATGTCACTTTCCACCTTTTCCACCTCACCAGATACTATCCTCCGCCATAGATAGCTATCTCCTTCTCCTCCGCTCTTTTCTTTGCGTCTTCCCCTCCCCTTCCCTTTCCGGCCAGGTACCTCCGCACACCACTTTACTCACCGCGTCCGCAAGTCACAACAAAAGGCTGGCTGATAGGTACGGTCCGTCACTCTACCATCCAAATCAGGATACAAAAGCCCGTGCATGCGTTCGTGCCTGTGTGGGAGTAAGTGCATGCGTGAGTGAGCCTCTCAGCTGTCATAGAAAGCCTCCAATGTTAAGCGAGACATCCCATTCAGTTTTTCGTCTCCATCTCACGAACAAAACATCACCAGCCCTTCGACCAAATTTCAGGACATCCTAAACCATCAACACTGCAGGTTTGTCACAGAGTCATCATATTGGACGCTCTGAGCAAGTACTCGGCTGCGTAGCTAATCGCCGTAACATAACTACGAGTGGTAAACAAGTATAGAAATAGAAAGTTGAGCCAAGTTGAGCCAATACAAATACAGCGATGCTATATACAATTTGATGGTCCGAGCTACGAGCCCGTTGGAATATAAATATGAGATAACAATAGATAACCTGCAAATCTGTCTACAGGGCTTATCTGACTACTCCCCAGAGGGCCCTGTCAACGTGGTACCCGGCTTCACAGGCGTCGCAAATTTCGGCGAGCCATCCGAGTTGAAGCTCAACTTCTGCGCTGAAGCATAGCGCGAGGCGTCACAGGCACCGGCAGAATTGCTAGCGGCGTTATACACGACCCATTGCTCTTTGCCATCCGGGCTAGTGAAGAAGCTAGGAAACATAAGCATAGTAGTTAGTCGTCGGATTTTGGTGAAAGAGGGACTTGAAGTGAAGGAGAACAACGTCGACTGACCCATTGTGACCCGTTCCGTAGTTTCCAGCGGCACTGCTGAGCACAGGTCCTTTCTTTGCCCATGCGGCTTTCTTGGACGGGTCCGTTTTGCCATCCCAGGTCAACAGACCTAGGGAATAGTTGGGCGTCCAGCAGTACGATCCCGAGTATGCGATGAACGTCTTTCCAGCATTGTATAGGGCGATGGGCGCCTCGTTGACTGGTGTGCCATGTTGCTCCCATGCCTGGTCGGGCGTGGAAATAACCGTCACGGCGCCAGCGGTCGTGGGGGTCTTCATGGGCGCCATACAGATCGACTGGTACTGTCCGCCGTTCATACACGAGAACACGAGGTAATTGCCAAAGCCATTGAATCGCACGATGGAGCCATCAATACTCCATTGGTTCGTCAGTTGGCCAGTATAGGTGAAGGCGTCCCACGGGGTATTTCCACCTATATTGTTCTTAGTCAATCGGGAGAGATATCACAGACTTTTGGGCACTTACTTCCGGTCAGGACATGGACTCGCTGACCATCGAGATTGGCGGCCACGCCCGCCGTGTAGTAAATGTACCATTTCTCATTGATCCAATGTACTTCAGGAGCCCAGACATTGGCGCATCGAGTCGGGCGGGATGAGCACGACGCCGAATAAACCACTTTCTTAGGGGCGGTCTTGAGCCCTTCCAATGTTGTTGCACGGGTAATCTGGATGTCGTTCCACGTCGTCGTCATGAAGTAGTAGTAGCCCCCAGTGTAGACCATGAACGGGTCGGAACCATCGGGTGAACGCAGCGGATTGCTGTATGTAGCAGCATTTCCGAGCCCGATCGAGGCAAATATCGCCAGAGCAGAGGCGAAGAGTGAAGAGGAGACCATCGTGACTGCAAACGAAAATAGTGACTGTCTGAACAATGTGGCTTGTCGACAAAATTAAAATCTCCGAGAGGCACATCATCTATATAATCGTCACTTTACGAAGGGACTGCCAAGCTCGATGATTAACTTTAAGCTCAATATTAACGTTAACGGGAAAACAAACATATTAGAGCCACCAATGGACCTCTCGCCCGCGATGCTGCTTCTTGGGGTCGATCCACCCGTGACTCGAGATGCGAGATTACCTCGATATACATGGAACATATCCGTGGAGCTTAAACCTTATGTACATATGATATATGTGCAGTAAAACCTTACTTATAGGTGGAACAATCCGAAATCCGGAATTGAAGAATTGATTAGAAGAGTCCAAGACGGAGCAGCATTTCCAATTGGACACGGCCACCGCACAACGCCACTAGGAAGCCACCAATCACATTCCAGCAAGGGGGGACAAGATACCAGAAAAAATAGAATTTCCTGAAACTTTTCTTCCTCCCTGTTTGTGAAGGATGCTTACCAGTATAGCTAGTGGGTACCTCTACTTGCTTCATAGTCTACGCTCGATAGGATAGACACTTGCGGGTCTGCTAGAGAATCGCCTGCCGTTCCAGTTCTCCTAATCTCCCCACTCACAGAGACTCACTACATATCACTAATCCCTCGACTGAAAAATGAAGCAGTTTAGCTATCGATACTGCTTATAATCAATTTGTCGTTTACTTAGTACCCTGAGCAAATTTAAAAGCCGATCCCCTCTCGTCGAAAATCAAGTCCTAACACGCTAATGATGGGTCAACTGATTCAATAGCACTATAAAAAGTAGCAGTAACAGTAACATCGATATAACTTCTCTGACTGACAGGCTCTTGAAAAGAAGGTAGTTAAATATCAGTTTCTGGACATGAGAGACTCCATTTCTCGCCGTCAATATGAAAGCCTCTTGACTGACTCCCACTTCGTGCTCTTTCCTGCCACCTGCGGCACATCCTGGCTTATCTCAATTATCAGAACGTCAATCCACTGATTTAGGATCTCTTCCTTCTTAATGGATGCCTTGATGGTCAAAGGCCCTTCCAACCCCTCGTTGTCTGGCAAAAAAATCAATTGCACCTCTTTCTTCCGTCTTCTATCCCAATCAATCTCTCCTGCTTTTAATGATTTGCTCCATTCATGCAAGGTGACATCTCTTGGCTTGGACAGAAGATCAAAGGTCTTCTTCTCCCACGGCGAGAAAAAGAAAGGGCCCGTTCGAATGGCAATAAAGATCGCGAAACTACTGTTTCCATGTTCTATATCTGTAAACATGATGGTCGATGACGCATATTGCAAGACTCCATCCGGAATTGCGAAGGTCATATTCAGGACCATCGCTTCAGGATTCCATTTAGTGTTGTGTCCGCCGATTTGCTCCATCGTGTAAACCCTCGGCTCTGTGCATTTCACACGTACCAAGCATTTCCTGAAAACTTTCGTCTCCCCCATTGTTGAAGGATGCTTACTGATGACGATAGTGCCCACCTCCAAATCCTTCATACGCTCGATAGGATAGGTGATCACGGGTTTGATATGGGACCGCAGGAACTCGAAGCTCTTCTCTGTGTCTACCAGAGATAGTGCAATGATGTGCGAGAAATCATCTTCGTAATGACAGTCCAGCAGCGCGATACAGTACGAACCATGTTCTTCGTCGTCGATGACTTCCAAAATGGGGAGCTCGATTTGAAGACCTTTATTCGTCATGGAATATGGCTGTCTCCTCGGTTTGCTTGGGAAGGGAATGATGTTCTTGGACATGGCAAAGTCCAGAGGATGAAGTGCGAGAACCCCAGTGTGGGTCTTCAAGTAAGCGTAAGATTGTGAGCCCCATGCAAAAAGTGATTGGTCGTCCGTTTCTTTCAATATCTCTTCTTGTAGTCTTGTGAATGCCCTTGCGCCCTCTCCGTACAATAAAGGCATGTTCACGTCAAAAATTCCGAGGAGACAATACGCAATATCTTCTTCTCGCGTGGTTTCTCTGTGCGCAGCCCACGACATTCTCCTTGCAACACTACAAAATTTAAGTACTAAAGGTTCCTCCAAGACGTTTTCCGGAACAGTTGTGATTTCGGAAAGAAGCGCCGATAAGTCGGATTTCTTCCCAACCGGCTGCCATCGCTGATCGAGAAACTCGATGTAGAGTGGAGCAATCAACTCTTGTAGGGTCCAGCCTCTCGTGAACCATCTGCTTTTTCGAATTGCTTCCATTCCTTCAGAACAGTTGACGTCGTCAAGATACGCAAAGCATACTTCTGATTTGGCGTACCACTTATACATGGAATTGATAGCCTCGGAGAGCTCGGCGCTACTGCTCTTGTCGATGCAGCAGGTATCGATCCAGATATAGTTCCGGCCATGTTGGCGACAAACAAAGGTACTGCGTTCGATCTTCGAGGCTCCACGCATCCGGCGCCAATCTGGACTGGCGAAATCCTGAAAGGTAATCTCATCTGTGCCCCACTTGATTGAGTCGCTGTCAGCAAGCTTCTGTAGCTAGCTAATGCATGATGGACAATGGAATGATAACATCTTACACAATGCGAGAGAATTGCATAGGGTGGGATCTGGAAGCCGAAGTATTCCTCTAATCTCATCGTTGTCACATTGATCAAACGCATCTTGCGTGATGGTCTCTCGCCGTTGAAGCGTTACAGTCGGTTCGTTGTGATCCTCTCGATCAGTATCTCATGAGCTTCATGAGTGATGCCAATGGGTCAATGAGAAGTCAGCGCTTTACTGCCCAGGAGAAAACGTTGATTTCGATCTCAAAGATTGACGAGGCTGTGCCAAACAACTCACGATATTCGAAGTTGCATGGCTTACTTATCCTCATAGGTAGACTTGTCGAGCCAGTCACAGAGAAGCGATCATGTGACCAGTAATAACAACAAAAAAGTACAAGGACAAACAGGGAAAAAAAAACATTCCTACTTCACTGAACCTTAGTTTTCTCTTGTTAGATCAAGCTGGGGCTGAGAGGGGCTAAAGGTCGCTCACATTCACATTCAGACTCAGAATTCAAAGAAGATCGCACAGCATTTAACCCATATCCCTCCCTGTCCATCCGGCTCACGTGTATCTCCTTGAAAACAATATACTAATCCTTCAAACTCAAATCAACAGAAGCTTGTACTATTTAAATCCTGAAAGAGGCACTGTCCATTGAGCAATCTTCAAAAAAGACCGCACAACAGTTAAACAATACCCCTCCCTCTTGGCCCTCCCTCCCTCTCCAACCACCTCCAATAGCATTCATAGAAACAATCCCCTAATCCCCCAAACTCAAAAATTCATAAATAGAACTTTATACAATCTCAATCCTGACTCACGAGCTCCTTTTTCTTTCTTTAACTATATCGTTAATACAATCGTAAAGGGATATATATTGTCCATCCCACAAGCAGTCAAGACAAGATACCATGCCGAATACACAGAGCCTCGCTCAAGGAAGTACTGTAACACGCACAGGAATATCTCAATGATTACTGCTATGGCTCTCACTGTGAATGTCGAACCCGCCTCACTTCGCTCCTTAAGTAGATTTCATTCATTCGTTTGACTCAAACAACATCTGCCACCCTTACTCGAACGAATCCGCACAACACCAGTACTTGCTTCCTGCATTGTACATAAACGGGAACTGCTATGCATACTATAGTACTATGCTGTACATAACCATCTCATCCCATCTCATTCCAAAGCAAGCAGCACTTGAGATCATAGACGCGTAATATTCAAATTCAAAACGATGTAAATGGCCATTCCATTCCTTTCATTCCATTCCATTCATTCATTCAAGCCACGATACGGAAGAAATGTACCTAGGTAGAAAACCTCGCTAAGTGCAATCACATTCAAAACATCAAAAAAGACATATCACACCCCCAATCCCTCCTCCCCATCTCTAACATCCCATCCCATCCCCTCCACTCTCCCTACTCAATCGCACTAACATTCCTCTCCAACCCCGCCAACCTCTGATTCCTAATCGCCGCTTCTTGTGACTCTCTAAACTTCTCCCACCCCTCGGGATCCTGCTCCATCAACCTCTCCCTGAGCACACTTGCCTCATTACTCAGCTCCTCGAGCACAGCATCCGTCCCCTGTTTATTAATCCGATCTTTGATCTCCTCGCCGCCGAGGCCCTCGACCATGGCGCGCAGCATCTGGAGGTGCCGAGGCTGGTCTTCGAGGCCTGTGGTGGAGTGGAGGTGGTCCGCTTGTTCTGGCTTGAGGATCTCGCGCCGGAATTGCTGCCCGAAGCGGTGCATGCGGCCTTCTTCTTGGGAAAGGGCACGCGAGGCGAGGGAGACGTCCGAGTTGTGGCGGGAGAGCATGGGCCGGATGGCGCTGGCGTCTTCGTCTTCGGATGGGGGTGCGGCTTCGTCGAAGGGGGTGGGGTCGACGTCGGCGTCGGCGGAGGTGTTGGTGTCGTTGCGGGAGAGGGTGAGGGAGAGGTCGGTGGGGCTGGCTTGGTCTGGTGGTAGCTGTTCGTGGTCGGGGAGAGGCGGTGAGGTGATTGTGGTTGGGAGGCGGGTCTCGGGGTATTCGTCTTCGAAGCGTTTGATCATTCCTTCCAAAGTCTGATCTAGGAATTGTAGACGACCTGGGCATATTGTCAGTCCTGTCCCACAGTCTCATTGGCTGGAAAGCTGTATGGCACTTACGATAGTTGTTCTGATCCACTGACCGCGACTCCTTCACCAGAGCAGGCTGTAACCGTGCTCGGATCTTGCGTGCACTTCCAAGTAAGTTCTTCGACATATCCTTGGCCTTGCCACCTTTGACAGGGGTTCTCGGCGTCACCGAACCACTACCGCCTTCTGTCATATCGGAGAAGGGATCTGCAGAAGCTCGTCTAGAGTCGTTTCCTCTATTTCGTAAACAAATACCCAATGCCTTGACCACTCCCGTGCCACCAATGACATAGTCTTCGTCTGGCGCCGGCTCATCATCGTCATGATTATGCATCCCTTCGACGTGACCAACGAGATGTAATAACACGTCGGGAACTGCAACCTCCTTCTCACCGCCATGTGGTTCCGATAGTGCTGCAGCCGCCTCGCTGATCTCAGCTACTGGACCCCTCTCCATATTCCACAGGCAATAAGCAACAACCTGCTTAGCCAGTGCCTTGACGACCTCACTCGAATCCGCTGATGGCACCTCAATATCAATGCAGATGATAGTCTGCGATACGCGGACAGCAGCCATTAGCGAGGCGTAAAGAGCGCATGCTTCTTCTTGGTTGGCTTCTTCTTTAGCATTGGCTAATGCTGCCAGACCAGGATTCTCCATGATGTTCACATGAGCCAGGTTCGGGCTTTCCGGTAGAATTTCTGCAAGAGCAATGGCCTGTTCGGGGGTCATTGACACATCTGTGAGATGTATTCGCTTGAGTGTTGGGATTCTGGGTAAATATCTAAGACATTGTCAGCGTGACATTCTCATATCACAAAACCTGCAGGTGCATGACATCTATTGGAAGGGTGCATGGACGAATCACTGATTAGATGTGATCATAGGGGGCATAGGGCTGAAGGCGTAGGGCTGATGTCCAACAAAGGTCATGTCAGCCGAGGCGGCTTGAGCCGCATATTCAGCCGCACCAACAACCCAAATTGGGATATGGGTTGGCCGCCCTTTCGTCACCCAATCGCTGACTGCATAAGAAAGACATCACGTACCTCCGGAGTAACGAAAGTGCACTAGGCTCCGACTCGAACAGGCCATGGTTCTGAGAAAGGTCGATAAAGCGGAAATTGTTCAGCTTTGACAATGCCGGGAACAGGCTCCACAGCGAATCCGGGGTGAGATGGCAGTCGGCTAAGCTCAAGGCATACAGCGAGTTGCTCTCGTTCAAAGCACCGGCTATCACTCCAAGTTGATCCTTGAGGTCATTCCCACCAAGGTCTAACCCCTCACATTTCCCTTCTCGGACATAGCGAGCAACGTGCTGAATGCCTTCAGGTGAGATGTGATTTCCGGCGATGCCGAGACGTCGTAAACCGGACTTGATGACTCCATCAATGATATCACCCAGTTGCGCCGTACTCATCCCACACTCAGCAAGGTTGATGAGCTCAAATTCCCTACCTGCCAATCGTTCTCCGATAGCCTTTCCAAGGACACAAGAGATGTCAGGGTTGGACGTCGTAGAACTTGTCGTTTTCGTAAGATGGAGATGAGAAGCGTGGGCTGGGGGCGTTGCAGGGGCCGCGGCCGGCTGAGGAAATGGGACTTTCGATAAGTCCATCGATTTCAGGGATCGACACATCGTGATGAAGGTTGATATGTACCGCCAGCCATCTCGCCCTATTTTCGAGTTGTTTTTGAACACTATCCTCTCCACGAACCCTCCTTGGGGAACTTCTCCCCATTTGCCTTTCTTCTGCTTTCTCCTTTCCCAGTCCGGACATTTTGCTGCCAATAAACCAGCCAGGATGACTCGAACTCCTTCGTCTGTGAGTCCGCAATTTTCCATTATGACCTCCTTAACAGGGACCACTGCCAGATAATCCCCCAGGGTTATGAGATCGGGGAGCTGAAGCCAGTAGCCTGTCAAGTCCAGCTTACAGACCACACCAGGTAATACCTGTCGTCCAGCTGGATTTGCCAGTTGTTCCGTTATCCTCTTCAATATGGGCGTTTCCCGTAACTGACAACACCTTCGGTATATCCGTACGGGATCTGTCGTAGGTGAGGCCTGCGTCCTGGGTGTGCTTGTGCCCGTTGGAGTTCCAGGACCAGAACTATCACTAGCATTTCGAACCACTTCAACAGGCAGAGTTCCGTTCGCCTCAGCCAGTTTCCGCTTCTTCTCTTTCCTAGCTTTCCTCTCTTCTTCACTCCTCTTCTTCTTCTCCTTCTTTTTGGTATTTTCCGCAGAAGGAGCTTCCACTTCCGTGGCCGTCGTTTCTAGTCCATCTTTTCCATTGGCAATGACTTCCCCATTGCCTTCTCCTGAAGCAGTGACCACACCACCATTCTCCTTGTCATCTTTCACCATTGTCGGATTCTTCAGCGCCTCAGCCTCGCCTTTCTCTACTATCCGTTTCTTCTCCTTCTTCACCTCTTTCTCCTTCTCCTCCGGCACCTTCTCATCCAAATACCGCGGTCCAGACGCAATTTCAACATCCACACAGAATGCCACCCTACGCAGTTTCGACTGATCCAGCTCCACGATATGACACCTCTCCCGATTCTTATCAACATTCAGAACTTTACGCTCACATATCCCATGATTCAACCCCTTCCCAGGCGCTTGTAATTGACCCCCAGAACTCGATAACCTCCTCAAAGCACTCTGTAGAAAGTTCGGCTGGGTAGACTTTGGTGGCGCAGGTGTGTATGGTGAATCGCCAGCAGGCTTGACAGCATGAGGCAGGATCGCATTCTTCGGCGCGCTGGGCCCTATTGGAACTGGTGGTTCATCTGTGCCAGGACTGGCTTGCGGGGACGGTGTAGGTTGCGCGACATGAGGATGTGCAGTTGGCGACGAGGAGAACTTCGAGGATATACTCGAGAGCCATGAATTCCGCCGTGAGCTCGGGGAGGGGGATACGGATTTGGGGAGGCTGCCGTTTAAGGTGGTCGTCTTTTCCGTCGAGGCACTCCGTGAGAAGTTCGGTCTGCTGGGTATGGCTTTCGGGGCGGTAGGTTGTTCTGCAGATGGAGTGTGGCCGTTACTGATTCCATTCCCATTGTGTATGATCTTTGACTTTTCCGGCGGAGAAGTGCTGCTGCGGAATACGTGCGGACGGGTATCTAGATGATAGAGGAGACTGATCAGTTATGTTTCCTCTGTGCTGGCAGATCTTAACTTGGTTGCACTGCGTGGCTGCCAGCCATGCCATGCCAATGCGGCATCGGAGTATGCCTCTCTCTCTTCTGCCCACCTACCTTTGGAATTGTGCTTGCTCATCCAGCTCACATCGACGCCGTGCACACTCTCCATGATCGATCGATTGTGCCTGTGTACTCGTAGTGCGTCTGCTTGCGGTCGTCCCTTTGCCTCGTCCCTTGGGAAGAATTGTGGAAGTCCGAGATATTATCAAGGCTGCGGCTGGGCTGGGAATCGCTCGGTTTCGGTGACTTGGCCTTGATATCCTATCCTGACCTATCCTATCGTGCCTATCCAGTCTTGTCCAGTCCTATCCGCCCTATCGTGGGCCTTCCTGGATGGCGACACTCAGCTGAGATAAGCAGGCCAGCAGCTCAGCAGCAGCTACCTTACTGTTGATTCATTCTGAGCCTGCGCCACGTTGGTAATACTGTAGATGATTGCTGTGCTGATCCAAGATGTTTCGACAAGAATTGCGAGGAGGTTCAAGAGTCGATGTTTGTAACGAGCAAGCTTTCTTGTCTGGGTGTGCCAATTCCGGTAGTAGAGTTCATGACCTGGCTGTCCTGGCTGTCCTGGCGTGCTCTGCTGTGATATTCGGTGGTTCGAGCGGGCGGGCGAAGCGGGCGCTGTCGATTGAGAGAGTGACCGAGAGAGGGGAATCAAAGCAAATGGAGTGAGATGATTGGGCGAGGACACCATCGTGGGGCCGGAGAGGGAGGGGATTTCCGTCATCGCACAGGACGCCGGGCCAAACTGACAGTCCCAACTGGATGGCTCGGCTATGTGACTACCACTGTTTTCCTCAAGGGGCGTTCAAAGAGCATTAATAATCTCCTCTACGTGTTTCCCATCTTTGCATTTCTATACACCTTTCTATACCCCTAGTATACAAATGTCGTTGTGCGTCGAACGGAAGTCCAATGTCTCTCTTCCCCAGACCCCAGATTTACAATAACCCCTACAGCCTCAAGGAAATTGAAACGAAACAATTCCAAGAGCCGTCAGTCTGTGCCGAAACCTGCCAACCCATTCCTGCTAGCTACCCTTGCTACCGAGTCGAGTGACAGCGAACATGCACATCGCTGAGTACCTATGCCAAGTCATCGTAAAAATACGACAGCACCGTGGACTCAACATAGAAGCTCATGACTGGAAACAAGGAAATCAAAGTACAGAATATATATGATTCCGTGACCTCCCGAGTGCTTGCTCAAAGTAGCTTGTGACTAGGTGGGAGGTAAAAATAATTAATAATCCAAGTACTCCAACCACTTCATGAATCCTCGATATACCTCTTCTGTCCCTCCATATTTTTGCTCAAAGTCAATGCCATCTACCGAACGTGTTTCTGGGCTACGAGGGTCTTCCAGTTCATGGGATATTCCCACCAGTACTTTGCTTCGATGCTGGTTCTCGTGACCAATTAGACCTCGGAGTCCCGAGATGTGCGGCTATGCTATGTAATCAACCAAGGCCCGAGATACTTCCTCGCGGCATTTTGTGTCCTCGATAAACCCGGCTTGTCTCTGAATTGAGTTTACTTCGTACAATATTGAAGTCAGGACAAGGTTTAGGACAAAATAGAACTGCCATGAAAAAATCTTGATCAATGAGGTCGGCAGAGATGATAGTCGGCACCAGCCATGTAAGAAAGAGCTGGCTCAATGTGACGATCGATCAAGGCATTTTCATGTCAAATATCACAAACACAGAAGTGGTCGGTCACTTTCATAAAAACATCATTGCTTTAGGTCATTGCCATTCAGGTATATTCCTGGCGGTATCATATCAACTCCGCATGAACACAAGCATGCATGCTTTTGAAGAGCAGAGCGAGCCGAGCAAATCCCCTAGTCCAGATAGACGCCAGAGAAGAGACGAGAACAACAAGCTTATTCCTTGAGCTCGGCAATCTTGGCCTTGACTCTCTCGACCTTCTCCTCCTTTGTGAGCTTGCGGCCCTTGAACTTGAGAGCCTCCTTCTTCCACTCCTCCTTGGTCTTCTTCTCACCAGCATCGTCAACCTTCTTGAATGGGTCCTCACGGATAGCCTTGTGGGCCTCAGTGTAGAGCTCCTCCAATCCATCAGCCTCAATCTCGTCGTCGATGTAGCCCTGGAATTGGGACTTGTATCGCTCCTCATCATCGTCGGCAAGGGTCTCCATGTACTCAGCGACGTGGCCGCCGAAGATGTACTTGCGGAGGGTGTCGGCATCGAGCTCCTTGCTCTCAATATCGTAACCTGGGAAACGGTTCTCGGAGTGAGGGATGAGAATACCGCCGTCGGAAGCACCCTTCATGGCACCGAAGATACGGGCACCAGTGGAAGTGCGGGCAAGACCAACATCAAGGAAAGCCTTGAATGGGCGTCTGGAGTCCTCGTCCTCACCAGCCTCGGTCAACTTGTACTCTCCATCAGCCTCCTCAACACCAGCGAAGTCCTCGTCCATGCCGAGCTTCTTGAGAACACGACGGGCGATCAGGAGACCGGTGCAGTATGCGGCGGCCCAGTTGGTGAGACCGTGCTCGATACCGTAGGCGCGGAGCTCGTGGGAGTAGGCAGCGCAGAAGACCTTGTCGCCAGTGATCTCAGAGGTGACGATCTGCATGACGATGTCGCGGTTGGTGAAGCGGACGACGAGGCGGTACTTTGGCGCATTGTACTTGTTCTTGGCTTGGGTGATGAGGCGCTTGCGAGCATAGTAATCGGTCTTTCCGACACGGCGGCGCTTGTACTTAGTCTGGTAGCGACTGGGAGAAGTTAGCATTGAAGTGAGAATGATTGAGGTTGGGGGTGTGGGACACTGGAGTTGAGAATTGCGCCTCGAACCACATCTCCAATTCTGCCTCCATAGATGTAAAAAGAAAATTGACTAACCTGTAGTACGCCGAGTTCTTCTGCAACTTGGTGAAAGGCTGTAATCACGCAAAACAATTAGCCCAAATTCCTCTTCCTCGAATCCGCAGTTGACATTTCAGGACCACTGCCCCGAACATTCTGCAAGGACTCTCGCGGTCCTCTTTGGCATTTCTGCTCATTCGAGGGACCTTGTTCACAGAGCAGACTGTCGAACAGTCGGATCTGATCCGTCGTGGTAGAGACTCACCATCTTGAGAGATTGGCCGCACTGTTGCTGGTCGTTGATGTTGGATTGAAGGGAGAAGGAGGAAGAAGATCGCGCGATAAGATTTTTGGGATATCGCAGTGTGCGGGCTCGCTAAAGCAAAAAGTTCCCCGCCAGCCGCAGAGTGGAGTCGGGGAAAAAGGTCGTCGACGAGCACGTCTTGAACAGAAGAAGAATACAGCAAAATCATTCTTGCAGACACTGCGATCAGTTCGTATTAATTGCAGATAAACAGCTGCATACTTTCCAGAACCTCCCTTGTGACTGAGAGCACCAAATGGAAGGTTCATTTGCAGCGTCTTCACGTGACTTGCTCCAAAGGTGAAATGACGGCCCGACGATGATCCGGACCCTGCTCTTCCATGCCGATGCCTCGGCTTCTGCTCAGTGATTCCTCACTCTATCAACACCGAGACTACTTCAACGTTTCAATCATTCCATCTTTCACTCCATGTCTCAACAGGACTATCCTGCAGAGTTTGTATTAGAGAGTATAGAAGCCATAATGTCAACTTCCAAACAACCAAAGGTTCTGTAAGTTGTTTACCCCGCTTAACTGAGGGTGCTTCGGCTGATGAGTGAACGTAGACTTTTTGATATTGGAGGAGTTTGTGTAAGAACGGTCCCTATTATTGCGCTACTTTCATTCTTCCTGCTTTTATTTTCATGGCGTACTATTCGTTCGCGATTGCTGCGAAATTATTCTCTCGGATCGATTCGTATTTGGACTTATCAAGTGACGATCTCAATGCTCGGAGTTGATCAAAGCATAGAATGAGAATTTCAAGACATAACAGTGTGTTGACCATTATACTTAAAATGGTTTAAGGAAACGGCTCGATTCAAGCTTCTGTATCCAAGTGTGGGGAGATATTTCTTGTGATGCCATTGTCTCTGTGCTCTCTTGGGTCATTTGAAAACAAGAACCGTTTGTTTCTTTACCAACCTGGTTTTTTTTCTTCATCGTGCCTTTTCACCTCTGCATCTATCGAGTAATACCTGGTCCGATGACTCTATACTTCCTGTCATCCCATTCCAAGCACGCACCGGTCGTTCACTTTCCACTTCCTCCCTTTCTTGTTCTTTCCCTCCTTTATCTTTTACCACGAGACACCTCAGCTCAACACAACTACTAACACTCTGCCAGGTACTCTCCCCAATGCAAGCAATCCTCGACTACGAGCTCTCCCACTCCATACCACCAGGCTGGGTAAACCACAGCATATCCAAGAACTCCCCCCACGGCTTCTGGCACCGCCTCGAACGTGGAGAGCTCCCCATGGACAGCAAATTCTTCGCTGGTTTCTCAGAAGACCTACACAACCCCTCATTATGGAGGAACTTCTATCTCGAGAAAGCACGCAAAGCTGATCCTAGTCTACCAAAAGAAGTGGTATGCCTCCTTCATCTTCTATCTTGTTATCTTCTTCGAAGCTAATAAAACCCAGCCACCCGTACCAAAAGTCGAAGCCGAATATCTCTTCTGGCAAATGATGTCTCACAGCCGCGATTTCGACCCTTGGATGTACCCCGCTCTGCAAGCTCTTAAGAAAAGCGGCAAATACATCCTCGCAGCACTAAGCAACACCGTGATCTTTCCTAGCGATCATCCGTATTCGAATCCACCTGAGGAGAAGGATATCAGGAGGCTGTTTGATGTTTTTGTTTCGAGTGCTCATGTAGGGTAAGACTCGTAATCATAGACTCACCCAGTGCCACATATCGAGCTTGTTTGTGCCAAAGCAAAACTGACACTTCCTTCTCACAGCCTCCGCAAGCCAGATCCAGCAATCTACGCCTACACGCTGAAAGAAGTCGATTCCTATGCACGCTCTCACGCATCAACACCACGTGGCAAAGCTTTAGGCTGGGCGGATGGCATCCAGGCTTCAGATATCGTCTTCTCCGACGACATCGGCGAGAATCTCAAAGCAGGTAAAGCATTCGGATTCCGCACTATCAAAGTACATCTTGGACGTGCGTATGAAGCTGTCGATCAGTTGGAGGAGGTGACGGGTTTGAAGCTCGCGGGGAGTCATCCGAGAGTACCGATTACGCCTGTGATTAGGAAGCCAGGGGCGAAGCTGTGAGTTTCTGGGTGGGGTGGCGGTTGGGATGAAGTGTTGGATCGGAGCGATTTGGGAGCGGACTCGATGATATCTGTAGAAAGGGAAATGCAACGGAATGTAGGCAGAAGGATGGACAGTATATGACGTTACGATTATGGGAAGCAATCCTTAGAAAGATGCAGTAGTTTTTGCCTCAAATGTGAAAAGTCGTACTTTGGATAAATTTTACTGAATGTTCAACCCGTATATCATTACAAGTTTCAGACAAGCTCACTGAAATCCTCTAATTGAAAGTCCGACTTGGAAGTGAACCTCCTTCAACAATCACGTACATGATAACTTACTCACTCGCTCGACTTGTAGAAGCGACAGTCCGTCCATTCCCCGAACGCATCCACGAACCAGCTAAACTACATCTACATGTACACAGCAATACACAGCAATACACCACATCATCCCGATAACGGTCATCTGTTTGTTAACATTTCTCCTTCCTTTCCCTATTCACCTGCATGACTTGGCTACACGACTTTTTGGCTCCTTTTAAACAAACGACGACACAGAATAACAGACTTCCAGCCATCCAAAGTCGCAAGGAGGTAGATGATACTACCATCCCTATCAAAATCGAAGTACCGGTATGGATAAGTGTTGAACTATGCCCTATTCATCAATGATCAGGGAAAGGACCACTTCATTATAAGATTGCCGGACACTTTTCGCAAAGACCACGGACCAAAGGTTGACACTAACAGCAAGAAGCCCACCTGGTGAGTGAGTAGTCTCACACATTGATACAGACAGCCTTCTTACAAAGGATGCTGCAATAGCTGGTTCTGATAGTCTATGCCATTGCCTTCATTCACTGGTACAGACAGTATGTTCGGCGAGTCAGATACTAGGTACTTCATAGACTGCTACTGTGCTACGGATGCCCCCCAAGCATTCAAGTTCAACTTGAGCAAATGACTTTGCTAGTTCTTTCCCATTACGATACGCAGTTTAGACTCTTCAAGGGTACTCCGTGCTATCGATGAACCAGCTCGCCGAAGAAAGTATCGAATGGAACGAACACTAATAAGTTCAAACTCACTGCATGAACCGAGTAAGCAGCCAAAAAAAATAAAAATTAAAGTCAACAAAAGCAACGGTATTGGTATTAATCATCCCTCTCATCCCATCCCTGTACAAACATGCAATCCGCGCCCCTATGCTATCTACGTAAAAGTCCAATGCAGTATACAAGAAACGCGACCACCTGTCAAAAATCATAACATCATCACTCCTCAACAAAACCACTCAAGTACAAGGAACCCCTTGATCAACTCACTTCTCCGGACTCGCCACCCCCGCACCACCAAGTATCAAGCTCTCCAACTCCCACGGACTAAGCGTACTCCTCCTCCTACTCGCCCTCCCTTTATCCCTCCCCGTCCCCAACTCCCTCGCTTTACGTTTCCGCGAGCGAGCATCATTGACGCTCCCAGTATCCACTTTCTCCCCATCTCCCTCCCTATCTCCGTCTCCATCTCTGTCTCTGCCTAAAGGCTGAGTATGCTCCACAACACCAGATCGATAATGAGATCGTGATTCAGATTCTAATCTTGGCTGTGAGTCGTGAGACTGAGATTGAGAATTTTGAGCAGGCTGAGCACGTTTCGGCGTAGGCGGCGGCGGCATCAATTTCCTCTCCTCCTCACCTCTCTTCGCATCCCTCTCCTTCTCTGACACACCACCGACGCCGGCCCCTCTAGCCCTCGATGTTGCACCAACAGCAGGAGCAGCAGCAACACCGCCCTTCCCTCTCGCAGCCTTTATCTTAGCCCTCACCCTCGCCGCATCAGCTTCTCGCTCGCTAGCCGCTAACTTCGCTGCAATACTTGCCATCGTCAATGGACTCTGCATAGGCGGCTGTTCTCGTGGACGAGGAAGTCGGGACTCTGCTCCCGTGCCTCCAGATCCGGCATTACCGAGTTTGAGGCGAGGCGTTGCTTGGGGTTGGGTCTGTCGTGCTGATGTGTTCCGAGATGAGTTGGAGGATTTGGTCGGTGATGATGAGCCAGAGCGGGAACTTGTTTGTGGTTGTTGGAGGACGGGAGGCGGGAACGATGTGCGGAGGAGGGAGACTTCGTCTGGTGAGGATGTGCCAGGAGCAGATCTACCTGCCGGTGTATTCTCCTTTTTCGCTCCTCTGTCTCTCCCCATTGACTGAGGTGTGGATCTTGCAGACGCCTGCTTCTTTGGTGATGCAAGTTGCAAGAGATCGTAGGTATTCTCTTCCACGATCGTCGTAAAGCCATCATGCTCCTTCTCCTTCCTTGGGATGTATGGTGGACTTGGAGCTGCTGCTCTAGAGTTCCCACTGGTCTCCTTCAGTGGCGACAACTGTGGTGGTAGACCTGGCGACATTGACGACGCAGTGTGGATGGTATAATTCGCCTCCTCATCTTCTTGCTCTTGGTCTTCTTCATCGGGATCAACATCCTCGTCCAAAGGCTCTTCCTCAAAAAGGCTCGACTCGGAGTCCTCGTCCATCTCATCATCGAAATCACCCATGTCTGGATCCGGCATCTCTGAATCATCCATAGCATCAATATCAGCTTGAGTGTCACCCTCTCCATCTTCCTCGGCAACCATGCTCAAGCCAAAGCCATCTCCGTTGTTCGCAGGACCGTCGTCCTTGTTCTTCAACGGGCTCAGCATCAATCCCATCTTCAATTCTTCCAGATTGACAGTCTGCCCACTCCTCGCCATACGCTTCCTCCACCCATCCATCATACTCACAGCATCTCGCCAGCGATTCTCCATTCGTTCCCACCCCTCCCTAAGTCTGATAATCTCCTCTTCTCTAATCTCCACCTCTTCCAACGGCACGAAACTGGGATTCGTAAGCAACGTCCTCACATGCTCAAGCACAGCTTCCGTCTCCTGAGCAAGGTTATCATATCCGCTCTCCGCCTGCACAATCATATCCTGCTGTCCCTCACGCGTCGAACCATGATGTTCCTTCTCCCAGCCACTCAAAGTTCGCAGCGTCTCGACGGTGCGTCGGGCCAACGCTGCAAGATGTTCGTTTTCCTCGGACAGGCCCCTTGCGAGCTCGGTGAGGAACTCATTCGTCTCGCTGCGGAGATCATATCCGTCCTCTCCAACACCAACACTTCCCATAGCGCCAGCTCGCTCGTCTACCTCACCTACTCCAGCAACAACTGTAATTTCTCTGCTTCCAACGACTTTCCCACCTCCTCTAACGCGACCGTCACCAACATGTTTCTTGAGTCCTTCAAGAGTACGTTCGCGTTTCCGCACTTCAACTGCACATTGACTCCTCGTCTGTTGAACTAAGATCTTCATGCGCGCCATCTCCTCCTTCAACACTCGATTCGCTTGTTCCGCGCTCTTGAGTTGTAACCTCATGGCTCGTTCGGTGGACTCTGCAATGCCAAGTTTCCGCTGCGCTTCTGTGTGTTTGGTGGCCAAACGTTCCATATCTGTAGTATGGCGAAGGGTATCTGCACGTAGGGTTCTGAGGGTTGTGGTGAGGGTTTCGCGTTGTGCTGCGTCGCGCTGTCGCTCTTGGTATCAGCATGAACTCAATATAATGTCCCAACTCTCTTGTTCTTTCCCCCAATTTGGTTTCCCTTGATGCCCTCGCACCAATCCTACCCGCATATGGTAAGAGAAAGTTTGTACTTACATCCCGCCTCAAAATCAAATCATTAACCACACTCATCACCCTCCCCATCGTCTTCTCTAACCCCTCCCCACCATCAGCAACCGCCCTATCCGGACGCGCAAAATCGATATTCTGGCCATTTCGCAGCAGGCCGCGGGATAATAGCTGGTTATTGATGTATAATGAGGCGGTCCGCAGGTTATCGGAATCCATTTTTGTGTTTGTGGTGGGAGCTTGGAGCTCGTACTGTTGAGATTATGTTGTGTAGGGTGCTTGATGAAGTGTGCGCAATTGTTCCACAGCCTCGAAAGACTCAATTCTCGAGGATGCAGGCGCAAATAGATTGTGGACCGAACTAGAGTCTGCGCAGGTGTCGGATATACTCAAGTCCAAATTCTTCTCCGTCTCTCGCGTCTGCAACTACAATCGCAAACCCGCTCTTTCTTCACAGTGTTCTGTGTTGCTCGCCAGAAGTCTCCTTCCAGCTCCCAATCGTGGTATTTCTTTGTTGTATCAGTCGCATCAATCTCTTCTCAGCGATAACTTCAGTATTTGTCGAGTCGCGGGGTTGTGTGGTGCAGCTTGTCTCATGCAGGGCTCCCGGTGATGAATATTTTGTCGGTCGCGATCTTGCGTTGCACCCCGTTGCCGTGTAAACAAAGCCAGCGCATGCTTGTGCAGGGATGACGCGAAACCTTATTTGCACGTGACCGTGCACCCCAACCACATCTTCAACCTAGGGCTAAGGCGAAGGACGAGAAGGATAAGGACTTTGATGATGATTTCGAGCTCCTGCTGGAGTACGTTGAGGTTGTCAAGTAGGAAAGGGGCGTCGCCAGATTTCAAAGGAGAAGCGCTACGATGTTAAGTCATATTACTTCGCAGAAGAAACTACATCTCCCATCAAGTCAGTTCAACGGGTGCAGTAGTGAAAGACATCCATCAATTAATTTATTGTCTGTCTGTCACGTCAATTTCTCAGAACACGCTCTAGGCCAATTCATTCATTTCTATCTCCTTCCTCCCTGACTGACGACCGCGCAAGCTCACGATATGCAACACCCTCCCCCCTCCATCTCCCTTCCCCCTTCAGCCCCCGCTCCCCACCTCACCCTCTCCTCACTCAACCCCTCATCTAATCCCAGCCCCATTCCAATTCACTTCACACCCCTCATCACCACCTCGTCAGGACCACAATACCACTACAACACCAACCATGTCACCGGAGCAAAGCTAAGCAGAGCAATGCCATTCCCTCGAAAAAAGCAACCTCTCTCAGTAGAAAAAGAAACCCCCCCGAACACAGACATTAATATACATATTTTCATCATCAAACCAAACCACCTCCAACCCACCGCTCATCGCATAAGAAGAAACACAAATGACACCCTTTCTATGCCTGCCTGTTTGCCTTGCTTTGCTAGCTTGAGGTACTTGCTCATTCATTTTGTAAGCGTTGCTTTGCTTTACTTTACGTTCATTTAAGTAGAAAGGTAACCACCATTCGACCAAGCATCCTCCCATCTCTGTCTTTGACAGCCTATGGGCAACGCTCACAAAACGCCAATCAATCATCAATAGCCACCCAACCCCGATTCTAAGAAGTAGTTTACTCTCACTGAACGTGCAAGCAAGAAGAAGAAGAAGAAGTAAAAATTAGAAGCTGAAGCCGAAGCTCCTGAAGCTCCAGAAGCTCAGAACGCGAGAGCAAAAGAAGTAAAAAGGGGTATGTGAAGGAACGACTCGAACAACAACCAAAGAAGCGATACGCCGAAAATGACAATGCATCCATCCATCCATGCGATAGGCAGGTTCCTGATCATCTCAGAAAATAACGGAGAAGAGCCATTTCATGCCAGCCAGCGAATCCTTCCATCATGCCAACCATGTCTATGCTCATGCTCGTGTTCATGTTCACATGTACCCAACCAAGCCCAACCATCCATCCATCATGATATAACATGACCCCATTCCTCATGAGCTTATGCACGTTTATTCATAGCAGCACTCGCCCCCGCAGAAGCCATGCCGCCCTCCAGCTTTCCACTAACGCTTCTGGTGACACGTGGTAGACCGCTGTTTCCAGGTGCTAGGCTGCCACCGGTGCTCGTACGCTTGCTACCCGTTGCTGAAGACAGACCATTGATATTTGATTGTCGTCGAGGTGGTACGGTGTTCTTGCTAGGGCTCGATCCGGAAGTCTCTCTCGATCTGACAGCTGTGCCGTTCTTGAAGCTCGTCGCGGGTGGTTCGGGGAGAGGTCGGTGTGCGCCGGAGGGAGTGGTGGCCACGGTGTTGGTCCTCTTGATGGGAGACTCGTTTCGTGCTGCCATGCGTGGGAGGGGGGCGGAGGCTTTCTGACCTGTGAGGAATTCATGGCGGACGGCTTCTTCTGGCTTCATGCGAGTGTCGGGATCCCAACGAAGGCAGCGGGCAAGGAAATCGAGGAAGGCCTCGTCGTCGCACTTAAGGACTTGTTGTAGTGTCTTGGAAGATGGTTTGCGTCTGCGTCCCTTTGAGGAGACGGTAAGACGAGGCTTGCCCATTGAGTCGAAGAACAGCTTCTTTCGGGTGCTCTTATCGATCAGATGCTTTCCTGGTGGACCAAAGACCTCCATGATACACGAAAGTTGCTCCTGCTCGTTTTCACCAGGGAATATGGGAACACCAGTGTAGAGCTCGGCCAGAATACATCCCAAACTCCACATATCGATAGGCATACCGTATGTCATTCCAAGGATAACTTCCGGGGAGCGATAGAATCGAGACTGGATGTATGTGTAGACCTTCTCGTTCTCAAAACAGCTGGAACCGAAATCGATAACCTTGATTTCGGAATGCATTGGGTGGGCGAGCAGAATATTTTCGGGCTTTAGATCGCAATGAATGACCTTGTGTTGCTTCAACAATAACAAGCTGCTGAGCATCTGCTTGGTGAATCGACGGACGATCTTCAAAGAAAATCCTTTGAAGGCATTGGACTTGATGAACTCGTAGAGATTCATGTCAAGAAGTTCGGTAGAGATGCAGAGATGACCACGGAAGTAGAAGCTTTGGGTGAAGTTGACCATGCTGTGCTTGTTTTTGGGGTCCTAGGATCTGGTCAGTCACGATTCCAACATACAACGGCAGCCAACATACCCATTCGCGCAGCTTTTGCAAGATGTTCACTTCTACCAAAGCCTGCTGATGGAAACGCTTCTTGTTGCGAATAATCTTCACAGCAACCAGCGTCCCCAGCTTGTGATCAATGCATCTTACAACCTGGCCGAAACTTCCCTTGCCTAGAACATCAACGATCTCGTATCTGTAGGACAAGTGGTCTCCAGCGATGATGCTGTAATCTCCCCTCTCATCATCGTAGCCAAAATTGGCCGTATCAGTAGCCAATTGTCCAACATGCTTGGCGGCGTTTGGTGTTCCGGCGAAATAGACGTCTTTGTAGTCCACAATCTCTCCACGCTCAAAGATGTTCAGGTTGAGGACCTGCAAGGCCGATTGGGGTGATATGCGTTCTTGGGGAACAGCTCGTTGGCGCAGTGCATCAAGAATGGCAGCTGCTTGTTCGGTGTCCTTGCGTCTAGTGGCGAGCTTCTTGACTTCAGATTCTGCAATCATGTCGTCCTTGTCAAGATCGGCGGTCCAGCGATCTGTCGATCTGATGGTGCTACTGGAGCTCTTGGAGTTCAGCATCTTGTGCATGACAGATGACGTTGAGCGTGCAGATGGTAGAGGCCTGTCGCTTTGTGTTGGGTGCTCTTTCTTGGGGCTGCCGTTGAGACCCCAAGAATCACTGCGTGTTCTGTCGTGACCGTTGAAGATGGTCATGCCTGAGATTGAGCTCTTCCGTCGTTTGGAGTCAAGGAAGGTTGTGGATTTGACACTAGGGCTAGGGCTTGGCACGCTTTGGTTGTTCGAGGAGTTGATGGTAGCTGATGCAGGTAGACGTGGTGGAGGCATGTTGTCATGCTTTGGCGGTTGAGGAGGATATTCGGATTCTCTCTCGCTAGCGGCATGTGATGCGTTGATGTTATTCTTCGAAGTGCTCCTCTTCCAGCCGAGGCTTAGCTTGCGGCGGAGGGAGGTACCCGAAGATGGTGTTGAAGGCTCTTCTGGACTTGATGCTCTAGTAGGGGTGTCATTCTTGACTGGCTTTGACAACTTCTGGGCACGTGGTCCTGTTAATCTAGCTGGTCTTTGGGGCTCCGTGGTTGAGGTATCCGTAGCAGAAACATCACCGCTGGTCTTGGATCTTGGCATGAACGAGTGCTCGCCGCCATTTTTTGGCAGAGAGGATGAGATAAATGGCGATACAGCTTGCCTCGTTTGCCGAGAATTCATAGGGATGGGCTTAGTAGTCTCTGGACCACTACCACCAAGTTGAGATGAAGATTCCGATCGCAAGAAGTGTATTGAACTACTGCTTCTCATATGAGAGAGTGTGTCTTCGGCCTTGGAGTCCGTTCGCTTCCTAGAAAAGAATGAGGCCTTCGAAGCAGTCATCGGTGTGCTTGGAGTTTTAGCATTTACACGACGGGGAGGCGGTGTTGTTTGCCCGTCCGAGTACGAGGTGTCCTTGTCCTGGAGAGCTGCAATTTTGGCCGTTGTAGGAGTACTCAATGGCAACAGATTCAGTGGAGGGAGACGTAGAGGTTGCAGGTTCTTTTTTTTGACAGGTGCAGCATTATTATGCTGGTCATCTGACGTTGCAGTAGGACCATATTTCCTGACCTTCGGTTCTCGATCGTTCTTTGGCGGATCTCGAATCGAACCTCTCCCTGACAAACTATTGGTGGAAGTGCTATTGATACTGCTAGCATCGAAAGGCATACTGGACTTTCGCTTGAAGAATGGTGGCTCTGCTGGCGAGTCTTTCGGCGACTCATATGCTTTTGGAATTGCTGGTACAGGTGGCACTTCCTCCTCTTCATTGTTTCCAGTCGAACTATGCACATTTCTCGGCTTCGGTGTCGGTAGCCTCGACGAGGATGGTGGTAGCTGCATTCGAGGTTGTAACGAGCCTGTCGAAGTACGAGAAGTGTTATAGCTTGCATTTGAAGCATTCGAAAGACCAGAACTATAGGACTTACGGTTAAGGTCCGGTGTAGTCCTGCTCGAAGATGGAGTTGACACCTTTCTCGGTAACATCGAAGGGGATCTCGACGATGTTCGGATGGTAGATGATTCGGGTTGAGGAGTTGGTGGAGTGTTTGGCATAGGAGGCGGACCTTGAAGAACTGATAACCGCTTCGCCCTTCGTGCATCCGTAGGACTGACTGTTCTTGCACCAAGTCCAGTGGCATGAGAGGAAGAAGTTGGCATCCCGGGCATAACAGACATCCGCTTGTTCGAGGAGGATGGGGTGGTAGTGCCTCGTCCATTGGGTCGTCCTGGAGATCTGCCAGCAAAGGATGAGGATCTATTATGATCTGGAGTACCCGTCTTTGCTGCCAAATGCGTCTGGCCCTGCCTTGAAGGTGGCTGAAGTGATTTCGTCTTCGCTGCTCTTGACGCGGTGAGCCCTCGAGCCCCATCCGTATAGGTTGGCGCGCCTCCAATGTTGACACGCGTAGATACTCCTCCTGTATCAGAGAGTCCCTGCGAAGATACACTTGATGCCAGACTCGGCCGCCTTCTCTGTGCTGCCCGCGTATAATCTGAATCCGAACCTGTCACTCCTGGTCCTATGGACTTTCTGGGAGCTTTGGCAGCATTTGCCGTGGCACTACCAGATATTGGGGGATATTGACTTTGCCGCCTGGACCTCATGGCAAGGGGAGCACTGGGGGGATCCATATTTCCAGTTGCCCCAGAAGCAGTCGAGGATACGCTGCTCTGTCGGGTTGATGTACTCTGCCGCCGTAATATTGAACCTGCCCTCGCTGGCCTTGGTCCAGTTGAAGGAACACGCCCTCCCGCATTCCCTCTCACTTCTGCCGTAGATGTGCTCATTGCTTCGTTCGGTCGTTTCCCACCTATTACGCTGCTCTCTATCACACTTGGTCGTTCAAAATTGAAATCATTAGACGCGGTAGCAATACTGCTCTGAAGGTCGTCGAAGCTAGGGGAGGGTAGGAATTCGTAGGATCCGCCTAGGTTCTCATCTGCACTAGTATGCCCGCCAAAGGAAAAGAGTGAGTGGTTATTTCGAGTCGAGGCATGGAGGGTTGGTTCTCGCACAGATCCTGTACGCGCTCCTGCGCCTGGATCGTAATTTTCTTGTCTGCCAAAGGAGTAGAAGTCAGCAGGGCCCGGGGGCTGGTTCTCGACAGTGAGATTGGCGTACGCCTTGGACGGTGAATAGTCCGGCCTTGGACCTGAGGGAGCTTTCTTTTCTCGAAGCATTGGAAGGGTTCTCGAGTCGCCCGCCAGCACCAGCAATTGAGCACAAGCAGCCTGATCAGGGTCCTCCCGTTCGCGTCTGTTCGTCTGTTCTGATGGAAGCTCAGTCCGTCCAAGGGCCGAGGTGTTCGCTGGGCTATTTCATTTCAAGAGCAGGTCGGAAGGGTTCTCCTACAGGGTAGACGTGGTGAGGTAGAGCGGTGCCCCCAGGTTTTACTTCGAAGGCGTCTGGTGAGCGGTGGGCCCTCGAGATCGTGACGGTCGCTGCAGCTGAGGGTGCTGTGCTCGGTCGCAGACAGTGCTGAGAACAGATGCAGCTGTCAATGTGTCAAGACTACTGGTGCTCACCTGTTCAGTGCGTCTGGTGTAGAGGTATAGAATATTTGGTGGTTCCTGCAGTCGACCGTCGGTCGTGAAATTGGATGCGGTGGTACCTCGAGTCAACCGTACCGCTTCTTTGCTGCGCTGCACTGCGAGGCCGTATCCGTAGAAACTAAACAGTACAGGGGTATGGTAGGCTACGCCTGATGCAGTGGAGTGGAGAGCACCAGGAATCAGCCGTCAGGGCAAGGGGACAAGCGAGATGGACTGGCCTAAGAGCGAATAGGAGACAGTCAGACAGTGTCAATAATGCCTGAATGTTATGATTATGGACCTGTTGCATCTTGTTTACGGGGCAGATCAAGAGATAAAGAGAGGGAAAGATAACATTCATTCACAGTACGGCCATAACCGGAGTATTCACGTCGCACCTGCGATGATGCCCTGCCATCGGAGCCGTTCGTCGCTCTTTTATCCCCTTGCATCGTCTTTCATCCAGTCTAGACCAACGATACTCCAGCATGAAGGTATCTATGTAACCTCGAGGCTTTCCTCGCTTCAATGCAGCCATTGTGGCCGGACTCCGGATCTTGTTTGTTATAATCAATGAGTTCCACGATCTGTTCTTCGTCCTTCTTGCTTCAAGTTCCAGGTTGTGAACGATCGGCTGCCACGCTTCAAGGGCACTACCGATGCCCCTATTCATTCCTCGCGGGAACGGGAAATTTACCCCTGACAGGCACATCGCATCGCAACACACGCCTCGTAGTCACTGATCTGCCCTTATCCGCTTGGTATGCCCACTAACCAAATACTGCAGCGCGCGCGCTGTGGCTAACGATTAAACGGCCAAAAGCCCCTTTTCCAATCTCTTCAGTAGCATCAGGAACAAACAAAAATCTTCGTTCGGATGTAGCCTCTTCCCACGCAGTGCTGCCGTCATTTGTTTAAGAAGGATTTTGTTTATTTCATCTTATTGCCTTTGTTTACAGTCCGTGCTCATTGATTCATGCAATCTACATTTCGTGCCTGAACCCAAGGGCAAATGAAGATGCTGGTAAGATTGGGCATGCCAAGAAACGTCTCGGCAATCGGCTACATTGCGGGGAATTGAAATATCTTTTCTCCGAGATGCGAAAGTCAACATTCTCAGAAGTTTCATTATTCGTCCTTCACTTCTCTCGTTATAATCGTCACACTCACTCTTGTTTGGTTGATAATTCGCACAAAGATCGTGTGATACGCTTACCGTGTCTGATAGTGACACCACAATTTCGGTCTGTCAGTTGTCTTCACTCAAAGTTAAATACTTTCAGTGGATATATACCGCTGCTCTCATACTAAGTCGAGTATCTGCTCACTGCCCGACTATACTTCCCTCCCGTGAGTAACAAGACTGACGAGTTCACGAGGACATGCATTAGATATAGGCACATGTCAGCGGGGAAATTCAAAGAGTCTATCTACCTTCAAAAGCAATTTCCATCAGATGTTTGCATCACCTGTGCTAAGCTGCTCTCCTGAAAGAGGTACTTTTCATTGTAGCATTCTGCGTATAAATACTTCAAGATCTTTATGATATCAGGAGCACCGGTTAATGGGATGCTAGACACCGACGACCATAGTCTGACATGGGAGGATAACCGCTCTCCGTTCTCTTATCAGTGATTCTGAGAAGTTTGATTGAAGAAGACCTCTAAAGAAAGAGAGACATCATTTCGTATTTGAGATCATCGGACACTTCTATATAACACTTTCTCACACAGAGAAGTCATATATCGGCTCTTGATAACCTGGCGAATGACAACGGCTTTTCTTTCGGAACGAATTTAATTGCCTATTACTCCGTTTGCTGTATCGCTTACGATTTTTTGTTTGCCACGCAAAATCATAACTGAGTGATCATCGACTTGGTAAAATTGGGATTTTTAATCCATATCATCCTCTTCTATTTTCTTTCAGAGCCAGTAAGACATGGAAACCCGCCGTTGTGGTAAAGATGAAAGTCAGAAGGCGTCTTGCCGTTTTCTATGTATTCCCAGCAATACTGCGAAGATGTCATCTTGTCCTTGATCGATTTCTTGAGATATCTATATTCATTGAGGCATGTTTCCCGTACCTCCCTCAAATTGGGCACTCTCTCCGATGGTCTGGACTGTTACTGTGCCCAGGGAGCAGCTTATCTCTAGAAAGCATATTGCTTTTCGTGATCCCTGGATACCTCCATGTCACTTGCCTGTTTTGAGAGCAATACCTTGCATATGACAGACGTGTACGTTTGGGTGATGATGCTTGGTAACCAGATCAGTGTAATTTAATATGTAAGTAGGCCGAAAGCGGCCGTTAAGAAGCACGTTTTCTCAAGAGCTTCAAAGTGTTTCCGGACAGTGCAGTATCGAATGTCACTCCAAGTCGGTTCGGCTCGACTTCACTCTTCAAAGATGTAGTTTCACAACAGCATTGTCAACCTTTTTTCAGTTGTCACTTTTAAATTGCGAATTTTGGGTTGATACCTGTTTTTCGTTGCTTGTATTCACTTCGAATTGTTTTCAGCCTCATGTCACAGTGGAGATCAGAAGCCATCTCTCAACAGACAGATTCTCACAAATTAGTGCCCACCGAAAGTCTTCTTTACTTCCTCGCTTGAAGTCTCTGGCCGTGCTATTCCTCCACATCTGGTAATCTCCTCGGGCCTTAGCTTGGTGTTTGTACTCACCTACTTACATCCGTTGCCATCCTTTACTGTATCCGGCAGCAGTGAATGTGATGTCAAATCGACTCAATAAGTATCATTATTTCCCTCTCTTTTGATGCCTTAGGCACGTTGATAACATGTACAGTTGCGAGACGTGTTTGCTATGCTTGGGAAAGCATAAATAAATCAGTCTCATTTCAACACAGAGCCGTCGCACAAGCTAAAAAAAGCGACGAAATTCTTCTTATCGGGGCTCTGGGTTCGAATTGGAAGTTTCAAAAGCACTAAGCCTTTATATCGAGGAGATAGAAGAGTTTACATACAGAATTGTACCGAAGGTACATAGACCGAGACTGAACGCCGGGAATCTGATTTGTCAAAGGCGATAATGTTATTGCGCCCCTCCCTTTCCGTGAACTTGGCAGCGAAGCAGTCTTGACAAAAGCGATCTTAATCTCGCCTGAGAAATATTGAGAGACGAGGAATTCTCTTCGGATTTTACGGAGGTGATTGAAAATTGCTCAGAACCTGCAATCAAATGATCACTTGAGGCCAGTGTCGAAATGGTAGACATTTGGCATTCCCCAAGTCGTGCAATGAGAGACCGAGATGTGTCTTCTGCTGGTTTTGATTATTTCCTTTTCGTTTCTAGTGACTCGGAATTCCATCAGATGAATGCCAAGCGTTATACATGTTGTTAAGCGAAAGTAGAGGATGAGGTGATCGTGGCTAACACTCAGTCCATTTTCTCGGTATCTCACCCACAACTTGATCAGGAAAGGATTCAAACTCAAGCCTCAGTTATTTAGAAATGAATGTATTGCTACTCCATTCTACCAAGTACTAGTCTAGTCAACGTCGTCACTAGATATACTTTCTTGCCTTTGTAAATTCCGCCCTGCTTTAGGAGAAACCTCCTACGAGGTGAAAACTCCCATTGCAGTCGCATCTCGTTCGTCCCATTTTACTGGCACTTGAAAGAAGAGATCTTGTCGTTGGCACCCCCGAGCTTAGGGTTGTTCCAGTTGGTGGAGACAGAGAACAATTCGTTGGTGCAGGTAGTGGAGCTGGAGACACAAGTCAGCTTGGTCCCATACAGTTGCCAATATTGGTGGGTAGTATTATTGTAAACGAGGGTTATCGGCTCAATGATGAAGCAAAAGATTATGAGTTTGGAAAACATACTCGTAGAAGAAACACCACACGTTGGGGTCAAGGGTAACTCGGAAAGAGCTGATACGGTTGTTGTAAGCTGGCGCGACAGGCCCTAGTTTGGTCAGCTTCTCCACGTCCAATAACTGCAAGGTATAGAGTTGCGCAAGCCAGATTGTCTCGGGGGAATCGACTTACAGCATTTGCCATCAGCTTCCGTGGTGAATTGCTGTGGAGTTCCCGCGAAGTTCTCATCTGGATAGATAGCAATGCGGGCAGCTGCCGCGTTGGCAGTGCCGGCGGCGAGAGCCAGAACAGAGAGATACTCGAAGAAGCGCATGTTGGTACGTTGTTGAACGAGTTTGATGTGTAGAAGATGTGGTCTTTGAAGGTAAGAAGGAGATGTTGGTGTTGTAAATACGTAGAAGAAGATTGTCTGATGAGTTGATAGAGAGAGAAGAATGAGCAGCGAGATGCTCTTTATTTATGATGGCTCGGTCGTCTTAGAGTTGCAAGCACGCAGGTATACAAGAAATTTCATCTGAGTAAGACCGTGTATCCATGTCACAGTAGGAACCCGTTTTGGGTATGCATGCCAGGGATTTTTGAGTCCACGATATCCGATACGAGCTGCCATGTTACCAGCACTACCTAGGAGTTTTTCAAATCATCGGCCTTCGAAGCCTGATACAATTACTGACAATTCATATTGTCCTTATGCCGAGGCTTTACTGTTGATCGACGAGCGAGGAACTGTAAAAGACTGTCAATGTAATGCAATCAGCTGATTCTGTGTAAACAAAGCCACAGCAATATATGCAAGTGTATCCAAGCAAGAGCCATGGCGCATATAAGCGATGTACGCGACCACATCTCAGGAGTACGGAGGTACACCCCATGAGTGTTACGCTAGCGCTAGCAGGGAGAGCTCAGGTGTACAGCAAGAATTCCCTAATGAGGAGAATGTATTCAGCGAATAGCTTCAATTATCGTGAGAATCGTATCTGGAATGCTTCAGCGTGGTTCTTGTCTATCTCACTGATGCTAGATCCTTCACCAATAACCATTTTAACGGGACAAGAAAGCGTTTATCATCTCCGCGGACGCCTGAGAGTGTCATTTGCCGAGGATCTCATCCTGTCATCTTCTGAGATGTGCTTGAGGGGATCATTTCCTTGGCTTAAGGCACCTTGAATACTATGAAGGATGCTATTATCATAAAATTTGAGATATGAAAGTCTACCAAAGCTAAAGCTAAAGATATGGTATAAATCGATGTACGGAAATGAAATGTGGTTGTTATGTGGCTTCACGTAGCTCAGATTTCCAAAGGCGCTGAAACTCGAAAAGGCAGAGGAGAGCAAAATAATATTCATGGGTACCTTCAAAGTATTGACTGATATATGCACTGCATTGTTTCCTCCCGCTCTCAGTCAATAACTCCCAGTAAATACCTCATTCTGCCCAACTTGAAGAGCTTTCCTCCGTCTATCACCTCGACACTTCGAGATGCCTGTACAATCGCGGCAAATACCATTTCCAATAAGGATTCCGACCTTAACCTTGCTGAACGATACAGAAGTTCCATTTCACGGCCGCAGCGTTCTCGTTCCTTCCTGCAGTACGGACGTAAGCAAATCGAATTATCGAAGCGAGGCGAGCCAAGCAAGACCTGCCAAGGAGCATGATGCAGTCAGCTGGGCTGGAGAAAACATAATTTGAATCCCGACTGCTGACAAACATCCGAGCAACGACGTCGCATTATGAATGGATAAGTCATGTGTTGTCGAGCCACTCACAGGCGTGTCAACAACCAGGCGGCTTCTATCGAGCCATATTATCCTGGCATGGACTCAACTTTAAATCCCGATTGGACTTTGTCTCTGGTCTTCTAGCAGCTTAGAGGCGCGAGGGAGAGGTCAAGCAAGATCTCGTATCGAGCAATAGTAAAAACCACCGGGAAGTCATTTTTTAATTTGGGAGAGTTGTGGCGAAATGGTCACAAATTCTTTTCGATATTCAGACTCAACCGAAGGTCCAAGCCTCTTGAAAACCATCGAATCAAGCAGAGTTGATTCAAAAATAACGCAAGAAATTGTCATAAGATTGCCACGAAGGTATTCGAGTTGAGACTGTAGATCTATATCCCAGTATCTTTCAACTCTATCGGAGCTTGCCTTTCCCGAAATAGGTGACTCGCCATATGTAAAATGCCATCGTTGCGTTGCGCCCATTATCTTCTTCTCGGAAGTACTTGCTGATGTACTCAAGTCTCTGCAAATACCCATGTCTACCCATGATCACACATGAAATGATAACTTCAGCCTGCTCAGCTATAGGAGGTCCTCGCATTCTACACTAACGTTCGTATTGTATCGCCCAAGAATGCAACAAGAACCCTGGATCCTACTTCGGTTCGGCGGTGCAGACAGGATGCAGGCTGAGTAGATCTTACTCCGACGAAGTCGAAATTGAGGCCTAAGACCAAGCAACTCAAAACCTTCAGGGCAAAGCAAAGGGCTTCACCGCCATACGACATATCAAAGGTTACGGCCGTAAGCTATCACAGTTTCTATGAGTCAAATGAGTTGATTGGAGACGTCTACTGGCTGTGTTCGAATTTGATGAGAACAACATCCCTGCGAGCTCATCCGCAAATTTTCCGAGGCAGACTGTATCGTTCCGCTCTTTGCCACGACTCAGCTCTCCTGATCGCTGAGCCGTCGACGGCCAATCCTGGTCACTAAAGAGAAGGTAATAAGTTGATATTGGCAGGCAAAAGAACGTGCTGTTTCATATCCAATTTGCGATTGGAAATACGAGTGGTGGGTTTTAGGAAACACATAAAACCGTAAGAATCCAGGAGAGACTGGTAACAGGGAGAATTTGTCTAAGCGTAACCTGAGTTGTGACACCCTGCAACGTGTCTGTGACTGTCTCTTTCTTTCAGCGCCGGAAGAGGGTTGATTTCAATCATTCTTTCTTACAGAAAACTATCGTATTGATGCTCTTGGAGGCTCACGACTGCGCTGTCTGAACAAAGTGCCAATGATGTTACTTGAAAGACAGCCCTGTCCCTCTATACAACTTAGTACCAAAAAGAAAACAGGTCACTTGCACTCTGTCGGCTAATTGAAATTATCGGAAATTGCGAAGTTGCCAAGAAGGAACTTCTAGGAGAGAACCTCCCAATAGGCTCCCTTCTTTGGGAAGCTCTTACTACATCCCAAACGACATTGGTATCGTTCTGGGGTCTATAGAAACTAGTGCATGCTTTGGCGCCTCTCATTTTTTCAAAGTGTGGTTCGTCTGACAGTTGTGACTGAATTCCTACATTAAGCGAGGCGAAAAGCAGCCCAAATGATGATGTTGCACTTTCAAAGATGTCTTGCTTCTATGCGCACCTCCAAATCCTTCTTATTTCCTGAGTACTCCTTTGTTCATAGCAAGATTATCATTATTGTCTTTGCCGGTGTTCACCACATCCTAACTCAATATCACCGAGCAATTTCAGTACTTTCAGCTGGTTGGCTCCGCCTACCGCCAAAGTCACCTCGTTATGTTCCCGAAGATTTAGATCCCAATTTTTGATGCGACAACATGAGAAGCACCAACGTGGCGCAACGGGTAGTGACCAAACAGGAGGACGGCGACTAGAGAAAGATAGAAAAGAACGCGAGGGAGGGCACAGTAGTTGCCCTATTTGGTTCATGTTAGCATCAAAAATGGCACAGAACTAGCAAAGGAGAGTCCAAAACCGAGATGAGTAGAGTATTACGGCAGACCTTCGTCAGAGATGCCGAGCAAGATCGCTTATAAGGCCGCAAAAGTGTATAAGTTTAACTAGATGACCGCTTCAAGCCAGCGTTGCTGCTGCTGCGACCTTTCCGTGTACTAATTGTACTCGTACTTGAGGATGGCAGCGAACGTCCGGACTAGTAGTTTTCAGCCTATATACTATCTGATTCCTTCCGAGCATTGCTTCGGACGTCGTTACCCATACCGAGACCCGGACACTCTCATGGTGATAGTACCGGGCCACGTTGACGACGCTCTTCTCAGTTGCCTCTCGGAGCAGCTCTCCTTCTTCCTGACACTCCGTGTACTACCAGGGGTCCTTAGTAAAAAAAAAAGTGCGTCGATGTTTACAAGTAAAAGGTGTTCAAGAGCAATAAGTTACTGGACGCGAAGCTCTGTTAACAGCCTGGCCTGCGACAAAAGGCAGATTACCTGCACTCTTACTGACGACCGACGACTCGTGCATTAAGTTAAGATTAGGCATGTGAGACCACGCAAGTCCAGTATACTTGTGTAAACTCTACTGTAGCAGCCACGAACGCCAAAGGTACTGCTGGAAAGAAAGATGTAAAATCTTGAAATGCAATCGCGCCTTCTGACTCCTGACTCGCATGTATCACATGCTGGAACCTCAAAAAGCCATGTGAAAAGATGTCTCCATAATGCAAGAGGTGCACAGCCTATGTCCTACGCATGCGGCTCCTCATCCCAACATATTTAGAGTCTAAATGGGATCATTGCCAAGCGCACGCCAGCGTTCTGCCAGGACCGCTCACATGGCAGGAGACAACTTCTCAGACTCAGCCTCTACTATGCCTTTGCATATCAAAACTGCTTGATTTTCCCCGGGGGTCCCAACCATTATTTGTTTTCAGATTCAGATTCTGCAAGGCGATGTCATCTTTTCCTGGATTGGTTCGCTGCAATCTCTGAAAAGCGATCGGCGCTGCAGATGCTCTCGCGCATATGGGGATGGTGTCGAGAGAACTGATCGGCTTCGACTAGCGGAAAATCGAAGAACCCGTATCAATAGAACCCACTCCGAATACTCTCCCGTTAAAGTCAACAGAATGGCCCTTGATGCGACAATAATTCTGTACATAACCCCAGATCTGGATCTTTCCTCGCCAAGATTACCATGTGCCCCCCTTTTTGTTCCAGGATGCGTGGTCAAAGAAGTCGATGTTGATAACAAACACGGCCTCATGGATCTTATACTCTTTTGATCTCAAGGGCTTCAATGGGGCAATGGAAGGCTTGGCTTTGCCTCTTAAACCAACTTGAACGAAGTGGTGGGAGCCAGGTCTGGACCCCATCCTTTATTGGTGATCCGAGAGGATTGAGGGTTCGGATTCTCAGGTGAGTGAAATGGCATGTACCTTCCCATATGACAGAGGCAGTTTGTGATATGAGAACGTTGAGAGGTTTGGCTGCGTGTTATGCTGGTGGTTCAATCAGCAGTAGAAATGAAGAAAAAGCCTTTAGTGAGTAGAAGCTGAAAGATTCAAAGGATCTATAGGCTTGGGCAAAGCAGACACTAGTGCGAGATCTAGCAAAAGCGTTCCCTTCTGCCATGAGTCTGCAAGACGCGGTAACAGAGACACGGGGATGCTCGTGCATGAATTTTCTATTTTAAAACACGGATTTTACAGAAGCATCTTAAAGATTTCTTCAAGCTATCTGACATTCTTGCTGCTGTGGCTGAGTCAATGCAGGCACTAGGTGGATATGGCCGAGAAATAAGCAGGTTGCATTTGCACAAGAACTCTAATATAGTTGCGAGAAAGCCTAAGGCAGATATCAAAGACCCGAAGTATTGCTTGCCCGGCTTCCCTTGTACATACTATCTTGAAGCGTCTCCTGAGGCAGTGAAGCGGATATCTGGTAGACATTTCCAATGGATTAGGGTTTGCAGGCTTCGGAATGCATTGATTTGATAGAGGAGCTGGAGGCATAGCATCACTGGACCGTCTCCACCTTCGGAAATTCCCAGACATATAGTTTGTAGCGAATGTAGCTCACGTCTTTTGACCGAGATTGATGTGAACAGGTTGTTGTCTATAAAACATGAGATTAAACCTCAGTTCAATACGTTGATTTCCAGACACCATCTTTTCCTTCTTCCTGTGTTGAAATAACGCCGCAAAGTATCTTACAACGCTCGACAATATGAAACCGTTTAGTCTCCTGCATATCTTGGCAGCGACTATGATTCCTAAGACCGCCATTTCATCCCCATTGTTAGCAAGACAGTCATTTGTAGATATCAACTCTACAGTCACGACAATTTTCCAGTTCCCCAGCCCGGCAACGCTTGAAAATCTTGCGGTACGTGAAAATGGTGAGATTCTAGTCACGTCTGGTCAATCGCCATTCCTGTACCAAGTGTCCCCAGACCCTGGTAACGTTCCTATCTTGGTTACCCAGATTCCTGGGGTAAGCAGCATCCAAGGCATCGTCGAGCTCGAGCCTGATATCTTCTACGTCCTGGCTCAGAACATCACCGGCCTCGTCGTCATACCTAGCACCATCGCTTTATGGAGAGTGGATTTGCGCCAGTTAGCTGTAACGGACGATAGAGTGGTGCTGCAACCAGCTGCAATCCAGCTCGTAACGAGAATACCGGAAGGAATATTGTTCAATGGCATGTGTCGCCTTTCCCCGACCGACTCGTCGAACCTCTTGATCTCCGACTCGATGAGTGCGACAATTACCAAGATCGATGTACATACTGGAATCTACGAAACAGTGATCTCTGATCCATTAATGGAGTATCTACCAACAGGACTCACAGTTGGTGTGAACGGCATTCACGTTCATGGAACGAACCTCTTCTTCACGAACTATAATCGAGCCATTTTCGCCCGCATTCCTATCTCGTTACAAACGGGTGCTGCGACTGGACATGCTCAAGTTGTAGTCAATGGGACGGCGGGTGATGATTTCATACTGTCTGAAGATGGAAACAAGGCATACCTGGCACTATGGGGGCAAAACGAGATCGCTGAGGTTGATATACCGGGGCGAGTTGCCAGGGTGGTTGCTACATCGTCGGCTTTAGAGGCAAGCTCTGCAGTGGCTTGGGGGAGGAGGTTGACAGACCGGACTAGCCTGTATGTTTCGGCTGGAAATAGTGGAGTGGGAACTGCGATGTCGGGAACCGTTGCTAGGGTTGATCTTTGATAGTTGACAGCAGAAAGTGCATAGTGGTGCGACGGAGCTGGTTCCTGTACAGCAGATACAAGAACTTGTTCTGCAACGGGTTGAAGGGAAGGCTGCGACTTTTCGTACATTCAGTTTTGAAGCATCTGCACTAGTTACCAGCAGACTGAGGAGAATAGAGCACAACAGAGAAATCGACTTAGCTGGAGATTCGCCGCTGATTCTCATCGATAGTTGTGATACAAAAGCAACTCGTCGAGAGAAAACCTCCTAACCGAGTTTCTCCACTGTCCTAAGGAAAATAAGGCTTGCGTACGCATAAGCTAGGGGCTTGGTTTCTTATAACGATGGCTTACTGCCCTATAAAAGGTGTGAGCAATTAATGTTTTGCATGAATACGTTGTACACGAAACATCAGCAAGGTACAGTATCTGAAGGCAAGATTGATGTGACAAGTTTTCAGAAACTTCGGCTGTATCCTATATAGTTGTTTTCCAGGCCCCATATGCAGAAACCCCTTTTTTTGCGATTTAAGATTTTACTTCAGAACTGGGGTAAGGCAACATGCGCATAAGCAGAAGATATACTAAAACAGTCCGAACAAGACCAAGACTGATCCCGCTAATAGAATAACCACCGAAGAAGTGGCTGAAGGTATGAAAGTTGAAACCACTTGTCTATTTGAGGTGCTGCTTCCTGCACTACTAGCACCGTTATTGGTCGGGCTTGCAGAAGGCGGAGAACCATTTGGCCTGCTACCGCCAGTGCCGCTCGCGACGCCACCAATCCCGGTGAGGGTACCTGCACCAGTGAGGATTTGCTGGGAAGTGAGGTCGACGCCGAAAGAGATCCAAGCGAAAATCCCGTCCTCCACGCTGTCACCGAGATAGCTGTATTCAACAAAGGGGTCATGGCCGTTCGCGATCCCCACCGAAAGAATGTTGTCATCTGCATTTGTGGTTAAATCTTGAGTGTTGGTTGCGTAAATGCTTGTTGCTTCCACTTCGCTAATCAGAGATTGATCGAAATACAGCTGGCCCACATGGGAGACATATCCACCAGCGTAGGTGCCATTGTCGAAAGAAGTGCCGTTAAAATGTACCAGGACGTGAATATGCGTTGCACGACCGGTATAATGGCCTGGAAAGAGTGTGGTGAATTGTGCTACTCCATCATCATCTGTTGGCTGCAATCCTCTCATGAAAGTATTCTGCAAATTTGAGGGATCCGCGTTGCCGACTCCATTTCCTCTAGCCACAACACCAGAGTACACGCCGGTAGAATTGCAGCTCCAGATCTCAAGGACGGCGTCCGTAATAGGATCACAAGTTGAGATATCCAGGATTTGGGCGTCGAGGATGAGAGCTATGCCTGCCTGGTCTTCGCTTACATCTTCTCGCAGATACTCACCCTCAACCCAGTAGGGCCCTAAGGTTACCTCTGGGGACAGGATACAGGAGCCATTGGAAGTGAATAAGGTAGATGCAGCGATGTCGGAATTATACTCTACAGATGAGTGATGATCGGTATTGAGAGGTGCGGCACGGCCACGGAGGAAAGGTGCAGCTACAGGCAAGGTATAGTCAGGATGGGAAACTGTATGATCAGAGAAGCGACAACTTACTAGTAGAGAGGCCCCGCAATTGGCGGGCTTTCTGAGCAGTGAAAGCACGACGCGCGATGGCTCTTTGCTCAACTTCACGAGCTTTGAGCTTCTCGGCGCAATGACTGAGATCCTTTATACTGGATTTGGTGAAAGCAGCCGTCTCAGCGACCTCGTGAGAATTGTCCTGGCCGGGATGAGCGAGGACGCTGGCGAAGAGCATCAAAGCAGCCACAGTTGGAGAGGGAAGAAGCATGTCGAGCAGTATGATGCTTGTGCGCGTTGAAGAGGTCAATGGACAACGAGAATATGTGCGAAGGTGATGATGGACATGAGCTGGAGTAGACAAGGAGCTGCAATGTCAATAAAAATTCCTCTGGCGCACTGACGCGACCACCCCATCCACCCAAGATATGATCAATGAGATGACGTACTGTATGCGATCTTTCGCCGAGACCTAATGTCTCAATACGTCTCTATCCACAAAATGTTGAACGCCAAAAGGATCCCTTGCATTCCATAGGCTCTATTGTCACAGTCCACCAACTTGGCTATTACTTTTCGAGGGGAAGATATGCGCGGCATTCAGAGGATCTCGACTTGGCACTTGTCTACCACGACTCGCAAGAAAGTCAGAGGTATCGAACTGTACTCCGCCTCATCAGAAAACTCAAACAAGTCTTTCAGCGACCCACCTGCCCGCTCCCGGGAGTCCATAGATGGGATTGCAACTTACGTCTCGTTTGTTATGTCTTGAGGGAGTCGGAGGAAGATGCCGGCACCAAATTTCTTTCACTAATTTGGGAGCATGTGCGGCCCCAGGGTATCCGGTTTTCAGAGGGGCTAGAAAGAGGGGATTTGACAACAAGGGGGGCCGAAAATGTGCTGGTTCGAAAGAGATATTCCGTAGCAATGTGCCTAGTGACCATCTAGAGAAGATTACTTTTAAGTCTCGTTGTGCTGTGACTGAACCTCTGAACAAGGTTTCACTAGCAAAATAAGATCTTGAGTCGGCACTAATGCAGGGTGCTTACTATGCAGCTAATACTTTAAGAACATTTCGGCTAACTAAATCAGGCTAGTACCCAGTTAAGGTGCGCCAGGACGCCTCTATTTTGTCTAATCCTTAACTCTACTAGAGAGAGCTGGAAATTGTTCATATAATCCTGTGAGATCTCAGGCACATCAATTTATAACATATCTAGAGCTACTCTTGATTCCTCTGTTCAGGTTTGAAATCACTTACTATTGACTCTCTCCGGAGATGTCTTCCAATAACATCTCCGCTGCCTCTGATGTCCTGCACCTCACAATCGGCTCCTCCGTATTTACCGCTTCGCTCCTCGACAATCCCACTGCCTCAGCATTTCAACATCTTCTCCCGCTGAACCTGCAAATGTCCGAGCTAAACGGCAACGAAAAACACTCCGACCTCCCTATTTCACTCCCAACCTCAGCAACCAACCCCGGATCTATCAGAGTTGGGGATCTAATGCTTTACGGTTCGCGAACGCTTGTGTTGTGGTACGAGGACTACTCGAGTAGTTTCACGTATACAAGAATAGGGACCATTGACAATCCTGAAGGGTTGGGTGCAGCCGTTGGAAGCGGTACAGTCGAAGTTGGTTTTGCGGCTGGAGGTAGTAGTAGTTCAACTAGTACCCCCACGGCTACACAATCAAGGTCGACGCCGTCAACCAACGGAGCAAAGACTGTTGGTATGAGCTGTCATGGGCGGAATAAATTATCATTGATAGGATTTCTAGGCATAGTGTGTAGTATCATCTGCTAGGAAGAGGATCTAAGCTTCTAATGTCCTTCGATCTTCTCAATTCTTTCTCAAGTATCGAGAGTAGAGTCTTCCGATCATTGTGACCTGGTCGATTCTACCATAAGATCGACAACTAGATGCGAGAACACAACCGGAGGGTGAAACAAAGACCGCAAACGTAAATATTTGTAAATTGACCCTCAAGCACTTTCTTGGACCTATATTTCTGTTGTAGCAAACACCAATGGCATCCATATTCTGAGATTTGAGGGCTCTTGTGGGCAACTACATCGTATTACAAGATATTACAGTACCAAACTCGGTCTAATTCTCCAAATCCTAATTTCCTGACTGGGTTAACCGCCCTGCGCGCCTGTTCACGTGACCGTCTGCCTGTGGTAACTTGTAACGTCGCCCCTCACTTCACTTATATGAAGTGTAAGAATCGGTTTGAATCAGGAGGAATAATTTGTTAATAGAATAGCACGTCAAATGAGATGGATCGCCTGCAAAGCAAGTGCTGCCCCCTAAATGCATCAGAACCAGCCTGATCATGTGACAAAGTGATCTCAAAATTCCTTCCTCGCAAATCCACAATCTTACTTATGTAGCTCTCTTGTCAGCCTGGTAAGCTTGCCCGCCAAGAATTGACCCCCGCTCGTAGAGTGAGCCCTTCAGTATTAAATCTGTGCAGTACTGAAGTCCAGGTGAAGCCTAGGCACAGGAACGTCAATGACTGATACTTCAAAGGGTATCCCCAACTGGGCAACAGCCCCTATCATCGTCATGTTGCTGGCAAGTGTCAGGTTCATAGAGAATGAATGGTTCGAAGATTGACGCATAGAATAGGGTGGAGGGTGGGATATACCAGGTTGGGACGTATCAGCCATTATGAGGTCGCAGAATACATGACGGATCTCTTAGGTTCTGGTTCAGGTTGGAATGATGCAGCGATGAACTGTACGAAAGTTACCCTTCTGGTGCAAACCACAGGGCACTAAGTTTAGTGCGGACAGTGGGCGACAACGAAGTGCGGACACATTTCCAAATGTTGCCCGAATATTCTAAGTCTAGCCCATGCAACGTCAGCAAGTTGCATTAGTGTCATAGGGGGATTCGAAATTAAGAACGCATTGGAACGTGCTGGCTTGATATCACAGCATTGTCGCATTGAATTTGTAGGAGATAGTTGTCCAAATTTTTATCTCAGCTCCTGACGTTCAGTAGTCAGAATTGAAGACCGAATACATTGCAATGGCAAGTAAATCAGTGTTAATTTTTGGGGCCACTGGTTATATAGGAGCGTCGTTCCTTTCCCGTTTCGCAGAGAAATACTTGCACTCTCCAGCTACCCTATATACAGTTACGGCATCAACTCGGAGTCCTGGAAAGGCCAGAAGACTGAAAGAGTTATTGCCAAATGTAAAGACAACAGACATCACGCTCGATGACGGTGCTGAGCTTGGGAAGGAGGTTGAGAAATATGATATCGTGATACAATTAGTCAGTAATTGAATGTCCCATGGGCGAGCATTCCAATGTATTGTGCTGACAGCCTGCCCAGGCTGATTGCGATCATTTGCAAGGCACGAAAGCCATATTGGATGGAATGAGGGCTAGAACGGAGAAAACGGGATATGCTCCAGCTTTATATCATGCGGTGAGTTCATTAGCTCCCAGACTACATTAGCTAATTCAGAGGCATCAAGTCTGGCGGAGGTAAATCTCGCATGAGTATATTGCGGGAAACATGCTAAATTGGCAATAGCTTTTCTCTTTAACGACAAGATGGATGGTTATCCATCGGGAATTGGTATGTCTGATTTGGATTCAGACCGCATTAACGCCATCCCATTGAGCAAACCTCGTAAGTAGTAGCTTGTAGGTTTCGTAATAATGAATAACACTATTAGATCGTAATGTTGACGACTCTATTGTTAACGCTGACACGGCGGGCAATGTTCGGTCTTATATCATAGTCCCATTTGGAGTGTATGGGACTGCCACTGGTAGACTACACAAGCACAAGCTAGGCAATCAAACTTCTATGCCCGTTCCACGACTCATTCATGTTTCCGTCAAGAGAAAAGGGGTGGGTCAGATTGGTCCTGGCGAGAATTTGTGGAAGATATCGCAGGTCGATGATGGTTGGATCCCTTTTCCACTGGAAATTGTTGTGGGCCTTTGCTAAACGTTGTACCTAGTGGCTGAGCTGTTCATGGCGGTCTTGGAAGATGGCACTAAGGGACATGGGAAGCATGGCTTTTACTTTGCCGATGGGGGTCAAGTTCCCGCCCATTGTGTTTTCAAGGTTATGGCGGACACTCTCTACTCGATGGGACTGTCAGAGAAGCCAGTCCCAAATAGATACACGGAAGAAGAACTTGAAAAGTATAAGGTAATGGCTCTCACCTCTGTTTGTTATACCGAGATATGCTAAGAGACATACAGATAGGTTTTTGGGGTGCAACCATCGAAGCAACTGGTGAAAGAGCAAGAAGTACAGGTTGGTCTCCTCAACACGGGAGTGGGGAGTTTCTAGGGGACGTAACAAGCGAGACAAAGAGACTAGCTGTGAAGCCTGTTGAATCTTACGGTAGGTTGCTTGACTATTCGAACTAGCATACTGTTTGGGATATGGTGTTACGGACGCTCCGAGTCCCGTGACTCGACGACCCAGGACAGTGTTATAATCAAGACCTTAGGCTCAGGACGTATGGACTCCTAGCGGGATGTTGCTGCTAGGAGAGTAACTTACCTGGACGATTAACCTATGAGACCCTGATACTCAGCTTTTCATTGATTGATTGATTTATTCATAGACCGATCCCATGCGGCATATTGGTCAGTGCGTGTTCAACAGACCATCAGCAACTATCAATAGTTACATTGCCTTTCACTTCTTGCCTGGATGTCATGGTTTAGACATCTCATACCCTCTACTTCGCTTCCCTATTCCAGTCCGATTCACGGTTCACTGAACCCTAAATGGTTCCCAGCGCATAGCCTGTGATTCTGATTTCTGTGTAATGGATTCGTATTGCCCAAGACGCCGCGTGTTCTCCTAGATTTTGCTGCTTCTAAAGAGAGAGCTGGCGCTCCCAACACTTTCCTGAGATTCCGCTGCTCCCTCATTTCCTCTAATTCCCATGCTTCCTGCCGTGATTCACGATATCGCTGGCAGGAGAGAAGGATATGACGTACGATTTATGAGCCTCTCCTGCACTCACACTTGTCATCATGCACATCCGGCACCTTCCCGAGAAGCAGGAACTGCGGCAGACTTATATTTGCTGAGTTCAACTATACTTTTAGCGAGCTGAATGGTCTAAGTACGGAATTGTGTAGCAGGAGGAAGATAGTGGTGGCTCCGGGCATGTCCTGTAAAGCTCTCGTCCGGTCTCTTGATCTGTCCATCCCTCATTCCGTTCGGCAAGCAAGAGCAAGTTATGGACTGCTCTCATCGGCAGTACAAGCGGATAGTCTGGCAGTATAGAAGCGATCTGACCAGTATTAACTTCCATACTTAGTAACTTGCAACAGTTATGGTTATCAGTCTTGATCAGTGATAGCGTCCTTACCTACCACCCAAACCGCCTTCGCACTCTCGAGCAACACCAGCCCGACCGTACGTTACATATATATAACATTAAGCAAGGATAAGTCACAATCACAAAGCATGGATTACCTTCGTTATGAATGTTTTAACATTATTACGACGATCCATGACAAGTGATGAGACTGACCCTTCCCACTTGGCTGCCGAACACTTTAATTCATTTGTCCTGATAAATCCGTTTCTGGACGGTAATGGTAGGATGTGTCGTCTCATACTCAATGCCTTGCTTCTGAAGTATAAAGGAGTAGCGGTTGCATTCGGTGGAAGTCACGAGGGACGGGAAGAATATTTCGGGATTGTCAGGAGGGCTTCGGAAGATCTTTCGGATGATCAGTCTGAGTTCGCTGCGTTTATACTGAACACATCCATCAGCAGGTTGAGAGAGTTGGCCGTCAAGCTCCAGAGCAGTAAATAGCAGGTAATCCAGGAAATAATTAGAATGTGAGCAACCAGGTTTCGCGTTGAGCTAGACTCGCAAGTCGGACTCCTAGTCTAGCGCCAGGAACGATGCTCGCAGAAGATTTGTATTATGAGAAGCCAATGAGCTTTGTTACTAGAGACGCTACCCCGCACAAGACGGCAGCGACCACAGTGATGGCTTGGCCGATACTCTGTTCTGGATAGCCTCAAAGCTTCTTTTGGCATCTGCTGGAGGAGTAGGAATGGCTAATGCGGCTAAGTAGATCTTGATCCTCCTTCTCCGTATAAATAGAACGCCTCGCGCACACCACTATTTTGTGTCGCTCTCAGTGCACCTTTCGGATTAGAAGAATTTATCATGAAATATTCACTCGTTTTATCTGCCATCGGCGGTGCATCAATGACTGCCGCACAAACCAATGCCTCAACTGCCAATAGCTGTAATGATGGCTTATTCCCCGGCACTGACACCGTAATCTTCACAACTCCATACACCTACTCACAAGTCATGTCCATCATCGGCTCCTTCCAAAACCTCACCTGGAGCGGTTCCCCCGAAGGTTCAGTAACCCTCAACGGCACCGACAACACCGTTGGAACAGCACGTACGTACGACATAGCTGGCGCCCACGTCGTCGAAACCATCACAGTCTACTCCAAACCTCCAATGGGCCATATGAAGAAATCCACACTCTCGATCTCCTCACCGTGCCTTCTGCCAACGTGAGCTTCTCAGCTGATTATGATGGAACGACTGTGATGCCGACTTGTGATGGGAAGGCTAGCATTTTCAACTTCACGGCCAATTTCTGTGCTACGAATGCTAGTGTAGCGGGGGCTGTGCTGCATATGCTTCATTTGACGGATGCGCAGACTGTAGGGAAGTTTTTGGGTGGGCAGAACTTTACGAATTGTGATGCTATTCCGAGCTCCAATGCGACTGCAAGCACCACCTCTTCGCCGCCTGTTGTGACGGAAATGCTGCATCGGGTGTTTTGGTCTCGATGTCTTCTGTTCTGCTCGCTGCTGGACTTCTGGCGCTGGTTGGGGTGTGAGAATGGATGTAGAATATAGAAAACTCTCACAGGTTGCTGTACTTTTCGTCACTTTGCAAATACTTGAAGTGAAGTTCAAGCCGAGACCTGAACCAGATTTTGCTTCTGACAGATGCTGGATTTTATGAGAGTAAGAATCAATAATCAATGATCTTTGTATGGCGGGGGTAAGTGCGGGTTAATTGGTACCTAAGTCTCGGGCGGCAAGTCCCTGGAGGTTACTCCGTTAGCGGGGTCCCTGGTGTGCGAGCGCTAAAGTTGCAGATTTCAGCATGCTGGAGCAGTGTTGCGTCGAAGGCATTCTCATATTGTCCTGCGTATTCAACAATCGGCAGCTCTATTACTTCGCCATATTGCAACATCAAAACGTGAGCAGCGAAGTCTGATAAGTGGGCATTATACACATCGCTAGATGTTATTACCTGGAGTCATACCCAACTTGAACTCATCGTCGCCTCAGACAAACTCCTTTACCTTTGCCAACATACAATACTATTTCAAAGCCCGCACTACCCAGCCTTAAACTCTGTTCTCTTTCCATTTAAAATCACCTCGTCACAATGTCAAATGCCAGTGATGCAGCAGACGCACAACGTCCATTCCCCTCCTTCGAAGATTTAAAAAGTGCCCAAACAATAATATGGAAGTCTCCCGCCGGATTTCGCCTCTTCTGGTCACTTGATGGTCCATTCCCAGAGGCAATCTCAGTCATGCAAGACAGGCATAATCCAACCTCCCTGACACCATATTTCTCAAACGGAACCTGGCATCCTATCTCCCAAGAACCAATTTCAGTGCCCAAGATCTCTTCCATCACAGTCGGAGTTGACAAAATAGATGACTGGGAGGACGCATGGGAGGATTGTCACGAGGCACATGGCGAGATGGGAGATAGGCAGGAAGGGAGATGGTATGGCGCTCTTGAGGATTGCGAATACGATCCTCAGGACGAAGATCGGGGAAGCCGCTTACTATGTTGTTGCGGGGAGCCGAGGCCGAGGAACAAGAAGGTTAGAATCGTGGTTCGACCTGCTTCTGGGACGTTTGTGACGGCTCATGATTACCTCTCTACGCTACATCTGTGGCTTATGGGCATGAAGGAGGATATCAGGCGCTCGACGGATGTGTGGCAGTGTGGCTTGACGGATATGATGGTGGAGTCTAATGGATTGAATTGTCTGGGGGTGGAAGAGAAATCAGACTGGATCAGACATGCATCGATCGTGGTCAATCCGACCGCTCGTCGGCCAGAGTTGCTGTCATATTTTGGACCGGGGTTTGGACCGGAATACATGCCGGACTTTGGGCAGCAATCTTAGTCTTAGATTTTCTGTAGTGCCTATCTACTACCATCAAGTCTGGTAGTGAAGATGTGAGTACTCAGATAGAATAAAAATAAGTAACTTAGCAATCTAATAGAATAAGTCATGTCAACCAAATTAAGGCAGATTTTACTTGCAGCAAAATGTGCATGAGCGAAAACGTTATGGGCGAGAACTTTCCAAGTACTCCTGTGAACCTCGAAGAAGAGTATTTGATACATGATATACAAAACTAAAGTGAACCCAAAGAAAATACACAGGAGTGTGTGTAATGCCATCAATGATGTACAAATGTTATTCAACAATGAAAATGCAAAAGGCGCGTTGTGCAACGAGCATCGCCGACTCGTTGAATTCACATCGAGCCAGCCACCCAGCTTCCCAAATTCTCATTCCTTTTAACCACTCAACTCCGGATCAATCTTCCACTCGAGGCAATTATTTGAAACCGTACCACCATGCTTATCATTGATACCGCCACAATCGCAACTATCCGTTGGAACCGATAGGTACTTCATGCAAGTCTTTTCATCATACACAAATTCGCATGATTCTTTCAAGATCTCCAGCGAGATTCTGATAGTGACAGTCCCGAACCCACCATTATACGCGAATGGATACTCATTAGATTTGATCATTCTACCTTTCAAGGAGGACTTGGAGATGCTTTTACAGAAGCTACTGGCAGCACTCTCCATCCGCACGTGCTCAGTCTTCTCCCCTTTCTTGTAGCAATCGACTTTGTTGTCGACGGGATTGCCTTGCTTTACAGGTGATTCGGTTGCCTGTTCAGCAGTGCTAGTTGTAGTTGTAGCTTTAGTCGTGCTCGTGGAAGTAGTGGATGTAGTAGAGGAAGGAGCAGGGCAAATAATTAGATGTTCTTCCCAGTTTTCGTCATCAAAGTCTGGAAGCCCAGGGGATGTGATGCTTCCGTCTCCACCAACGAGGTAAGGAAGCGGGAGACACGCTAGGTCAAAGGGATACGTGCATTCAAGAACAGTAGGCTCGTTCGTTAGACCAATTTCGGGATTCCACCAACGTTTGGGGAAGCTTCCAACAGGAGAAGATATAGGAGGTGTAGGAAATGGAATCGATGGCGCTGTCGCTGTTGTTGCCCCCTTAAATGGCACAATCTGAACTAGTACAAATATTTGAGTATTGAGAGAAGGAGGACGAAGCACGGAAGCTGAGAATTTCAAGGTTACTGGTTCTAATGAACCCAAAATATGCGCGAATGGAGCAAGGGTAAAAGGAGAAAAGACTCACATCTGCTCCAATATAGATGACAGAAGGCCAGAATGGTGTCGTTGCTAGGATCGGCGTGAATGATGCAAAGCCTTGACATTTGTGCCTTTTATTGGTAGTATCTTGGGTCAGCGTCGCAATCTCGAACACCCATTGGGAGATTGTTATAGGAGCCTGTGTGATAGTGCTCGTCTAAGTACTAGAACTGACTGTAATGAGGGGATAATTGACGGTGCTTGTTGCTCCTATCCCATGGAGGGATTTTGACATTGCAAGGTGGGACGCAAGTGAACTTTGGTTGGTCCATTTCCCATACTCCCATACAGCTGGATCAATCCAAATGAGGTTGTTGAAGTGTGGGCCGGTGCTACTAATAACTCACAAGTCGGCCTTCTAGTCTGGCGCTAGGGACGATGTTTGCAGAAGATTTACATTTTTCGGAATCTTTAAACGGGTTATGCGAAGAAATACACACGTTCGATTTCTTTATTATATCATTTGTAAATATGAGCTTTTTAGTTAATTATGATAAAACGATCATAACTTTAACTTATAATAAAAAATTAGCATTTTTAATATTACGGTTTATTTTTATATTACGAATATTAATATTATAAGGGTTATATTATGGCAGGGCCACTTGATTTTGGTGATTGGATGTCACATTATCGGATGCGGCTTTGCCGAGCCTGCTTCGGTATAAGAGCTAACTTTCCTTTTATTCCTTTTAATATTATTTATCTTATATTTGATGATAATTCTATCTAATTCATTTTTTTCTCCATCTTTAAAATAACAAATCCCGCTATTCAAATATATTTTATTATTTGATTTAATTAAATTGTTCTTTTATATTAAGTTTATCTTTATGCTTTAAGTGTTTCTTTTCTTATTATGTGATTGCTTGGGATTTGCCTTTCCATATATTTATAGTGACTTATGCAAAGATAAGTTCTTTATAAGGGAAAAATTAGGTATGACTAAATGATATAAGTCTTATGCTAATAAAATATATATAAGATTTAAGAAACGATAATTATATAAATTGAGGAAGTTATTTACTTGATTATTTTGTAACCTTTAATACAAAAAATAAGTGCAGCAAGGTATAATCATTTGAAAAGTAGAAAACAAACTTGTTAATAGATTAAAGTAATCTTTATTTATATTAGGGAAACTTTTGAAGTATTGAGAGGTTTGAGCCTTCGCTTTTAGCATTTCCGATTCAGCGCTTTGTATTATTGAAACGCATCTTCTTTCTTCTGGTTTTAGGCTTCTTGGTAATACCTCTGGCTAATTAACGAACCTTACAAGCACAAAGCAATTGAGTGCTAATTATCGGGATGAATAGGTTTTTGGAAATAAAGCTGGAAGAAGGCGAGTGCCTTTGGTATAAAAGTATTTATTTCATGCGTTTTGTGTATTTTTTTTAATAAATTTGCTATGCTTGAATCTTTTTAATACTTATTTTAATATTTTATTTATATTACATTATTTGATTTTTATTGCTTAATAATTTGAATCAACTTTTTATGTTAATAATCTCATTTAATATTTGTTTTTAGTTTATTAGTTTTATAAGCGGAATATCTGGGGGAAGGAATTTGGGCATTAGAAGCCTAAGCGCCTTTAACAATTATAGCGCTATCAGGAGCCTTTAATGCTGAAGGTATCTCGGAATTTGGAAAATGTATTTTTTGTTATTATTTTTCCTTTGTTTGCATATGCATAATATTTCCAATTAATTTTCTATATTTCAATTACTAACTTTTATTAAATCTTTATATTTCAAAATTATTAAATCTCCTTATGAAATAGCGATGCGAGATATTAAAAGTGGACTTTCTAAAAAGGGGAGCTATTAAGCTTTTATAGCTAGTATGTTCCTTAGCGAAATGCCTAGCTTTTAAGCTGGAACTTTTAAAGTTGCTAAAGCTTTTTTCTTTTTAAAGGGAAATAATAACTTTTTTAGGTAGTCCAGCTTTAGAGTTAAGTTTCGCTTTATTGATAACGTTGAAGGAAGCTTTAAAAAAGGCAAAGGAAAAGTTATTCCTTTAGCTTTAAATAATTATTTTGAAAAAGCTGGACCTTTTAAGAAACTACATTACATTAATACTTCCGATATTTATAAGCTTTAAGTACACCTAAATCAACTTATACCTGCCTTTGGAATTATTAAAGCCCTTATATTTAACGGGGCGGAGATTACGGCGTTTTTAAAAATAATTAATAAGATATTTATAACACATAATATTATTAAAGATTAAAAGAAAAAGTAATAGATTTTAAACTACTCATTCCCTTTAGTAGCATGAAACTTGAAATAAGTTAATCATTACTAGTATCTATCTTACTTGAATTTTTATTTAGCAGCTCGCAAGGAATATTAAGGCCAAGATTTTTATTATCATTTTTATATAATAACCTACCTTGATTCGATTATTTAAAACTTTAGGGAAATTCAAGATTAAATCGGCATTTACACTTAAGCATAACTTTAATACTTTTTAAGGCTATTTTAAAAAGTGGCGTATAATTACAAGCAAAAGGGAAATCTCATAAAAAAGATGATAACGCTGAAGTTTATTATTGCACTCCTAAAACATTTGCAAAAGAAGGTTATCGTAACGGCTTAAAAGCTTAAAAAGAAGTTCGATTAAGATGATATTATGCCTTTTAATAAGGTTTTCAATAATATAAAGACTCACGTTAATAATGAGAAAGACTTTAACAAGCTTTTAGAAAATAAGAAATGGCTACATTAAGAGGATATCTTAAAAGTGGAATTTATTAAAACATATTTAGTAACCTTATAGCCACTAGAATTCTATTACCTGGAAAGCTTAATTACCAAGCTGACTTTATTAATTATAAGGATAATTCCTCAAAAAAAGTTATTAATGAAACTTTTCAATAAAAGGGGCCGTAGCGGGAGCTCCTTATAATTTAAGCTTCGAGCTAGAAGATGATGCTTACTTTATAGCATCTTATTAATAAGGTTCAAAATACTACTAAAGATGAATTGGAAATCATTATTTAAAGACTCGACTTTTTACGTATTTTACACGTTATAGCTAAAAAAGCTTAGAATATGAACCTTATAGCTAAAATCAATAACCTAAAGCTTTATAAAGCCACTTAAAATATGGCGATTATATAATACAAATAAACGTTTTACGACAAGTACAAGCGCTTTAAGGAACTAGCTACAAGAAAGTGTAAATGGTGCAACAATAAGCAAGAACCTAACATAAGATAGCAAGCGTGATATGATTATATGAATTAATATTACAATTATAAGAAGTTTATTAGCTTTAGTATTATTTACAAGTTTAATAAGAACAATTATATTTATATTAGATCATTTAAAGAAAGCGAAAAAGCTTACCTTATGTCATTTCCAAATAATGGCAAAAGTCGCTAAGATTATATTATTTAACAAATACTTAATATTGTTAATAATATGAACTTTGAAAGATAACCGAAAGCAATACAAGAAATGCTAAAGCAATCGAAGGAAATTGCTTTAGCTCAAAAAGGCTTATATGCTTTAAATTTGGGAAGTAATATAAAAAGCATTAAAGCTTTTTAAAAGTCTAAAAGCGATTCAGATATTTTTGAATAAAGGAATTATAGCGAGGAAAGTATCATTAAAATTCAAAACCTTATTATTGGGAATAATAATAATTTAAAGGTTATATTTATAATGCTTGTAAAGATAAAAGCACGAAAAATACTAACGCGGGCGGAATCTTATAAAGCATTTAATAGCTTGCAAGAGCGAATCAAGGCTTAAGCTTCTTACGGAAAGCTAAAGGTTTAAAAGGAAATCAAAAGTTGTATTCAATTTAAAAGGATATTTAAGGAAAAGATTAAGCCAATAGAAATCGATATCCCCAAACTTATTAAAAGGGCCCTTTTAGAAATCCTTGCTTGAGGCACAAAAAGGATTATTAAAAAGTCAACAGCTATTGCCTTATTCCCTAAAACAAAGAAATCCTCAATGTTAAAGCCCTTAAATTTAATAAGCATGATAAGCTTACTCTTGAAGTTACTAATTTCTATTTAAAAAGTTCCCTTATAAAATCCTAAAATGCAAGAAGCCTTGAATAAGGGAAATTACAAGTTAGATGTAATAATTAACAAATTATTAGCATAAATAAAACTTCCGGGAAACTTTACTTTAGAGAAATATTATATGCTATTAAATAGGCTAAAGTTAATTACTTCCCAAATTTAAAATATTAATTAAAAGATGTAAAGATAATTAAAAAACGCTATAGTGGAATCACTTTGCATGGGTTTTTTTGATAATGAAAACGTTTTCATTTTAAAACGGCCTTTACCAATTATTTCGATTTCTTTAAGTATCGATAATTATGAATCTGAAAATGCTGTATAAAGGGATTACCCCTTAAATAACAAATTTATCTTTACTTTAAATAAAGAGAAGTTTAAATAGCGTTATAAAAAAGATATCCTTTTATGGCAAAGCAAAAAGTACCGCACTTGGGTTAAATGAACAAGTATTTATTATAGCATCTTTAAGCTGAACCTTGCTTTGAAACTTTATATTCGCTAAAAGTTGTGGCAAATAAAAGTCTTAATAGCTTATGATAGACTTATAAAAGGTTCTTGGCTTTAGCTAATATTTGAAATTGTACTTATTATTGGACTTTTTTTTAATAATCTTTATTATTATAATTAAGTGTTATTACTTAAGGCTTACTTAGTTATAAAGAGATGTGCTTATCAAGAGCAACTTGCTAATTCTTTTATTTAAAGGCGCTAAAATATGCTTGCTAAATATGGAAGGAAATTAATCGGCAACTTTCTACTTATTAACATTAAAAATAGTGATTACGATTTTTGAAAATATTAAAATTAGCGACGTGAAAGTTACCTTTGACAATGAAGTTGAAGTTAGCTATATTACTTTAGAAATAGCAATCCGGTTAAGCTTACCAATCACCAAGAGTTAAAGTATGGCCTTGAAAATTATTATTAGAATAAAATCTTGCTTTATTGGTTACGCGGATAATGTTGCTGTTATAATTGGAGACTTAATTTGTTGGTCCACAGGAGCCATACGAGGCAGGAGGGATCCGGGCACTGGCACCACCCCCTTACCGGGGGTGATTCGGAGGGATTTCAGGGGTATTCCGGAGGCTTTATAAGATCCGGATACCTGCCCCTCCCCTCTTAGAAAAAACACACATTTTCACAAACACTGAGTTTACCCTTATAAAGTGTGTCACTTGTTCTTTGCTTTACTTGATTCAACTGATATTAATTAATGTTTACCTACTCAAGTATATAGATTAACAAGATCTTATTGAAGAGATATTTCTTGAGATACTCCAAAGGCTTTGTTGTCTTTCCCATATCTCGAGAATATGCTAAAAAGATATTAGTCAAAACATTTCAAAAAGTTTACTTCTCCTATATCTCAAAGATATTTTAAGGCTTTAACTTCTTATAAGATAACAAACCTATCTCTTATAAAAGTTAATAATTGCGTTTATTACGCTTTAATGCTAGATTACCACTTCTTTTGCACTTTTCAAAGGCAGTAACACGTTTTCTCCTTTTTAAGAGACAAGTGCAAATTGCATAGCTTTTTAGTATACACATATGTACTGTTATCTTATACTTCTTTGTCGAATTACCTTCGGTACACCTCCGGTATTCTTCCGAATCGAGTACAACACCTCTACTTTGCAATCACCCTCTTAAATCGATAGCAACTTCGACTTTTTTACTAAGCCAGTCGAAATACTATCGAAATGCTACCGATTTGCCTATAACCATGAAATCCCCTAATCTACTTCTAGATAATTTAAATGCATATATTATAAAATTCTAAGCTTAATTTTGTAATAAAAATCAACATATGATAAACGTCTTTATTGGATTTTGAGATTACTTTTACAATTGGAATTATAATGCCTTTAATTGATTTAGCAAAGAGATATAATTCTTCTTGCAAAACAATTTTTAAGCTTGTGATGTTTATGTACAAAAGGGCCGAAACGTTTACATAACTTAAGCATTAGCTGACGCAATGCAAGTTTCAAAAAATGTATAGCCAAAGAACAATCCGATGCCAATTTAGGTATAGACAAAAAGTATAGCATTAAATTAAAAAACGCAACTCCTAATTTATCCAAATATAAAAAAGCTACCAGAAGATACTCTTCCTTCTCCAGTTAAAACATCTCCACTTCGGAACCCCTCCGACTCACATACAAATCCCCTCCAAGTCATACCCTATAATTCCATCCAAAACGCACCTCCCAATTTCATTTTATCACCTACACTTTCTTAATATTTGAATTTTGTACCAAAACTCATTTAGCTTACAATTTCTTTAATTACGCTAGCGATTTCAGCTAAATTACCTTTTTGAAAGGCAAAAGCAAGAACCTCAAACTCGCTTAGCTTCAGAATCCCAAATAAGGGAATTTTGATTTTATTACAAGTCTTACCTTTTAAGATTTCAATACATAATTCCCCATTACCTTTACAGCCAAATTTAGGTATTAAATTGTTTGTACCATCGATAAAAACAAATCCCGGACCAAGTGATATCATTCCAAAATTTATTAAACCCTCTTCGAAGCGAAAACAAACAAATTACAAAGTCGCATTAAAATTACTTGCAAAGCTGATAAAGCTTTATTCTAATCCCGAATTACAATATTCAAAATGTTAAGATTACCTTCACGTTAAATTACAGATTTTTGTTAACCTTTGTTAACAAGCTCTAATCAAGTCAAAGCCAAAGCTTTGATGCCAAACCTTCCCAATTATGCTACAAGGGGAGGCATTCTTGTTTCATATCCGGTACCTCCATGGCAAGGCATTTTCATATTAAGAACTTGTATCGGCATTTCAAGACCACTTCAAGACAAAAAAACAACAAAACCTTTTATTTAACTAATAGCTTACTTTTCAATTCTCAGCATTTAAAAGATCGGCAATACAGCAACTTAAGAACTACATCATTAAGCTTTAGTATATCTAATAAAAGCTGGAACCATTAATAAGGATAAACAAGAAGCTTTAAAACCGTTTTTTACAAAGCATTTCTAATGATTCACAGTTTTAGACAGCTTTATTCTAAATACCCGAAATAATAAGAAAATTTATGGACAGCCTCCAGTCTCTAGCTTCTATTTTAAATCGTCACCGCAAGGCCCCCGAATCGGCCCCGATACAACGGCCGCTCTATCGATACTGCTACAAAAGGTATAAAGGAGAAAAGAATTGCAAGTATTGAAAAAAATAATAAAAGCTTAACAACTATACGAGAAGGGCTAGGGCTTGAGTTTTTGTAATTACATTTGTTTTTTATTTCCTTGTTTCTTAGAGTTTGTTACTATTGGTTGGAAAACATTTCCAAAAGAAGTTTTGCCGGTGTTGGTCCATAAAAGCCATATAAGATAAGAAAGATCTGGGCACTAGCATCACCCCCTTACCGGAGGTGATTCAGAAGGATTTCAAAGGTATTCCAGAAGCTTTATGAGATCCGGATACCTGCTCCTCCCCTCTTAAAAAGAACACACATTTTCACAAACACTAAGTTTACCCTTATAGAGTATGTCACTTGTTCTTTGCTTTACCCGATTCAACCAACATAATTATTTGCATTTGGTTTTATATTATAGATATTCTAGATATCAAGATAATTCTAAGCTTTTTATTCTTTTGGAAGGTAAAATTCTTTTTCCGATAGCCTTCGAATAAAGAAGGTAAATCGGTTCTAGCTTAATTTTGGAATCATCGATTGATTCGAAATTTTACGATTCAAATTAATTTTGCTACTTATAAAGCAAAAGACATCTTTGCAATAAAAAGTAAGAATGAAATCGGCTGAATTTGGTATAATAAAAGCTAAAGTGATAATTATATTTCAAAGGGGGAAAACAAGTTATTAGAAAATAAGTAACTAATAATATTTAAAGCTATGTTATCAGTATAATTAAATGCTTTAATGGCCATATCTCTTTGCTTGAAGCCAAGCGTTTTAAAGAAGGGGGCAGAAACAATTTTGTTGAATTGAGAATGGAAATTTTGATAAAAAAATACTTGCATTAATTTTACATATAACAAGAATTTTGCATTTAAATGGCCGATTTCAAGGATTTAGAGGTCCTACTTAAAGGTAATTAAATAATAAATCTAAAATTAACTTTCGATTTTATTATAGATTACAAGAATTTAAAACTTGGTAATCTTTTCAAATCTAATAAGTAAATTTATCAAATGTGGATAATATATAAGTTAAAGGTTAAGAAAATGCAATCAATAAATAAAGTTAACAAGATTGGTAACCCTTTAAAGGAAAGGGACAATTGGTACAAACGTTTAAAGGCTTGAGATACTTCGTAATAATAAGTCGGAAAATATTAACACTTACTTTTACCTCGATTTTCGGCAATTCCTTATGGGACCCGATTTACTTCGAAAAGACTTGCTAATTTTAATGTGGGAAATATACTTTTCCCGAAAGAAAGAGTATTATTCGACGAGATGCCTTTTATAAATGAGTTTTTTAAAAAATTCGCTCAATATCATATTGCAAGCTTAATGCATTTTTATTTTAAATATAATCAACAAATCTTACACCAAGCTAGCCAAGATATGACTACCTTTTGGGTTTCTAATATCAGTCTAATTAAAAACATTACACTCCTTTAGGGATATACTAACTTAATAATTTAATTTATATGAATAATTATTAAGATCTTAAAAAACATTATCCCTAATATTGCAATGCTTTTTTTTGATGATATTAATATAAAAAGATTATTTACAAATTACGGATAACAAAAAGCTTACCTTAGGATTCAACAATTTGTTTTGAAATATATTTTTAATTTTAATAAGATTCTTAAATAACTAAAGCAATCTGAAGTTACTATTAAAGCTAAGTTTTAATTTTGCTGGAACGGAATAAATATTATTGATTACGTTATAAATTTTGTTAAACGGGAATCTTTAGCTACTTACTTACTTAAAATGCAAAATTAAATTGAGCCAAGCAATGTTAAAGAAGTGAAAGGATTTTTTGAATTAGTAATTTATTTTCGCATTTGAATTAAAGACTTTCGGCTAATTGCAAAGCCTTTCTATTTGCTTACTTAAAAAGAAGTTAAGTTTTATTGAAATTCAAATGTTCAAGAGAAGGCTAAGAAATAATTTTAAAACATTTTGTACTTTATTTCGATTCTCTATAGGATCAATTACAATGAAGATGCCAAAGAAATAGTGGTTTCAATGAATTTTAGCGGTGATAATTAAGAAGGCTTCTTAGCTTAAAGAAATAAAGATAATAGGAAATTACACTTTGCTTGTTATGAGAGTAATTTTTGAAATAAGACTAAATGCAATTACAACGCTATTAAGCGGGAGTATAAAAAAATGTTATATATCTTAAAAAAGCTGAAGATTTGACTTATTGGAATACATTTTGTTATGGAAATAGATGCTAATATGTTAATGGCCTAATTAAATGAAGTTACTCACAATTACCTTAGCGTTATACTTACACGTTAGCTTACTTGAATTAGGCTTTTCGATTTCAAGGTTTAATATATTAAGGGCATTATGCATACCGCCGCTAACTTTTTTTTTAGAAGGCTTAAATATCTTGAAAATATAAAATTAAACATTGCTAAAGAGGATAACAATAAAGATTAGATTTTTATTAAATTTAAAGCGTATAAACTTTGCCTTGTTAAGGCTATTAAAAAAAAAGAAAATGAGGCCTTTATAAACCTTGAGCTAGAAAAACGGAGTAATATCCTTAAGGGAATAAAAAAGCGAATTCGGAAGCTTTAAAAGGATAGGGAAATTTCAATATTAAGCTTAAACATAAAAAGCATTAAAGAAAACCCTTAACCTTTACTAATATTTTCCAAAGATTACAGCAAAGGCTTCCTAAGCATTGCTAAATATATCATTATAATAAAAACTCCAAAAAAAATGAATAAGAGGGAATTTCGGAAATTAAAATAAGAAGCTTTAAATTACGGTATTTATAATAAGAAAATTTAGAAATTACCAACAAGGAATTCGCTTACAAAACTTGTTATTAACATTAATAAAAACAAAAGTTAAATTCTTAAAAATTGTTACAACAATTTAAACCACGAAGGGCAAGAAAGCACATACCACCGAGTTTCAACAAAGTATTATTAAAAAGGGTGTTATAAAGATATTACCAAATATATCAAGATTTGTACTAAATGCTAATATTAAGATGCTAAGAGATAAGAAGAGCCTTTTTTCCTTATTGCTTTAAACGGTTTAATGGAGAAGTGGGTTATTGATATCACTTATATACTTACTTAAAATGGGAAGAAATATTTAATAATAGCTTAAGATGATATAAGTAGATAAGTTAAAGCTAAAACACTTTTTTGAAAATAGTAGATCAAATTGCTAAATTCATTTGGCAAGATGTTATATATTAATATGGATTCTTTTAGAGGCTTATTGTTAACGGAGGGGATGAGAATATGAAAAAAGTCATTCGGCTACTTAATAAAATAAAAATTCAAAGGATACAAATCTTAGCTTATAACCTTAAAGTTAACGAAATAAATTAAAAGAAGTTATGGACTAATTAAAAACACACTTTTGAAAATAAAGGGGAAGTAAATAATAAACCTCTTAGCAATATTATTCGCTAATCGAATTATAACAAACGCTTTTACAAGTTATATGCCCTGTTATTTGATTTACGGGAGAAAGCTTATTCTTCTTATGGAAACTTGTTACCTTACTTAAAAGAGTTTATTTATTAAAGAAATCAAAAACCGTAGCAAACTCATTCAGCTTCGAGTTACCCAATTTCAACTCAAGTAAAATTACTTAGATGAAGCTTATCTTTAAAAGATATGCCAAAGATAGGAAGGAAAAGAAGCTTTTAATTTTAGTTATAACATTTTAATATAAGCCTTTGAAAGTTAAAGATTTAATCTTAAAGTACGATGCTTTAAGAGAAGTTAATAAGAGCTCTAATAAAACACTGGACTTTCGGTAACTTAAATCGTATGAGATTGCTAAGGTTAATAATAAAGACTATTACATCTTGAAGAAATTAGGGAATAACGGCCCTTAATTTAGTGGGACGTATATTGGAAATTAATTTAAACTTTTTCATAAGCAATAATACTTTATTTATAATGTTAAGAACGAAATTTTAAAATAATATTTTAATAATACAAGCGCTATTTTAAGCAGGGAAAATACCTCACCAGTTGATTTTATAAATTTGAAAAATCTTGAACATATTATTAAATAACATACAAAGCTAAATGAAATAATAATTAAAATACTTATCTTAACGCTTAAATAAAGGAGCTAATATAAAGCATTTATAAATAATTCAGACAAGTAAATGCGAAAACGCATTACTTATTTAAAGAGGAGGGCGGAAATTGGTGCTAATAAAGCGTTAACAAAGCATTGTTAAATAATAATAGCAAAGCATTAAAACCCCTTATTTAATAATAATAACTCTTTTAGCATATACCCTATCGCTATTATAAAAACGCTTTGCTACGGATTTCTTAGCGATTTCGAAAACCTTTTTAGTATTATATTACAAACGCTAAGCTTGGAATTAAAAGCAAAAAGTAGAGCCAGCATAAGGTGCACTAAAAAGTAGCTTCTTAATTAATGAATTACTTATTAAAGCGGCTATTTAAGACGCTGTATTTCGATAAGTAAACGCTGGAATAAAAAGCTAAAACCTCCCTAACGATTTAGAAAAAAAAACTGGCCTTATGAGGCAATTGGCTAGGCATAAAAGACAAAGCAAAACTTAACGATTTCTGCACCTAATTGCTACTTATACCAATACTGATAACTTCTTTAAATATATAATAAGGATTATAAAACTTTACATTATTATAATACCTTTCAAGAAAGAAATTACTAATCATTCCATTAAAAAAAAATTAAAATCTAATTTGCATGTTTTATAATAAACGCAATAACTTTAAGTAATATATTTTAAAAGTAAGTAGTGAAAAGTCCTTCCCTTATACGCCAAATTCGTTACAAAAGCAAATTCCGTTTAAGCACTGCTTTCCCAAAATGAATAATCAAATTCCTTAATAATGAAACTCCCTTAAAAGCAATATCCAACGTTTAAAATGTTTATTCCCCTAAAATTACTTTGCTGCTAATATTTATAACACCTTTTACAATAATGCTTAATCTAATAATAAAAATTTCCGATTTATAGTAAGAAGCAAAATGATAAAGGAAATTTGCAGGCAGAAAATGATAAAATAAGTGACTCCATTAATTCTATAAAACCGATTTCTCCTTAAAAGTTAATAATAAAACTAAGGCGCTTTTATATTACTTTAAACTTAAGATTACCTTTATGTCCGCCTTCTCAATAATTGCCCACCAAATAAGATTTTTATTATAGCTTTTAAAAAGACTAACATTAGTTGGCTTAAGTTTTATTATAAGTGGAAGTTCCCTAGTTTTGTTCCTTACTAAAGCAAGACATGCTTATGCTTTTGTAACGGTCCGATATTTACTTGGTGTAAATACAAAAGATTGTGGTTAATCTCTAATGATCAAAAAGTAAGTGTATCACATAAACAAGGTAAAATAATTATTAAGTATTAGGTAAAAAATACTATTTGAAGTTGAATATAAAGCTTTTATTTAATGGCAAACGTGTTAATTTTATATAGAATCTTCATTCTCCTTAAATCCCTCAAGATGTTAGATCTTTAAATCCTTAGATCCCTTTTCCTAATAAAGAGTCTAGAAATTCGGGAATTTATCATATGACCTAATATTTACTGTAATTTAGATAATTATTATTACTAAGATGCAAGTGTGTGATGATACCATTCGCTATATTATACTATTCCTTGATTGATGCCATTCTATTGATGATATCAGTTCTTTATTAATATCAAAATCCTTATGGTATTATCTACTTGATAATACTATTAGCATATTGGTGCCAACTGATCTTTGATGTCAAGGGGTTCGTAATATTATTTCCCTTTTAGCTTAGCGTAGTTTTCATGCTTAAGTATAACCTAAGAAACGTCGATGTTTGCTAATGATCATTTTTTTTATTTATCATGTCCGGTATCGCAAAGAAATCGAGTGTTGCTCAAATTAAAAAGAAGCAACGTATTCAACTCGCGCTTTGCATTAAGGATGCTACGCATCTTGTAAAGCTTTGTTCCTTTTGTTATAGTTTTTCCTGTACCTGCTTCCTTGACTTATCGATCTTGAAGAGATGTTCTGAGTGCGTTCGCTCGAAGCGTTGCGATTGCGATTCCTTGAGATACGTCAAGAAGTTTTCCCCTGAATAACTCGTGTGTCGATTCAGGGTAGGGAAAATGGTGACTCCTGCTTGTTTTTCGACGCCTCCTCCCGAGCCCGTCGTGGATGACCCTAGTTCTTGGTTCCCTGCTTTCGAACCTGACGCCTACCTCGTGTCCTTCTCCGAAGGGCCCGTCCCTAACTTGGGGTCGCCTTCCTTCTAGGCAAACTTGGATTTCATTAATGGAAATCTTGAAGAAGCCTAAGGCAGTGGAGGTTAGATTTGGGTTCTCAGGTGTTTTCCAATTGTAGGTACCTTTTCCACTTGATTAAATATTTGGCCGTGCCGTGAAAGTATTAACAATTAAGAATAATTTCGACTTTATATTTGGCGTTTAAGTTAATTGGTTATATTTTAGTAATAAGAGCAGGTAATGCTTTTAGTAATGTTGGTTTGAAGAGAAATATATGACATATCGGGTAGATGTTTATTGTTTGTGATAAAGCTAGTTGGAAATTGATTAGTCTTTTGACTTTAGCAATCTTAAATGATTTTAGCTTCTTGTGATTCAATTTATAGCTTGGTTATTTCGTTGCGATATTCTTTTGAAGTAAGTAAATTTTATTCCCTTTTTTTAGCATTGGTTTTACATTACGCTTTTTGTTGTAGTAGATCGCAAATCTTTATGCGATAAAGAAAATATTAGCTAATAATTTTTTATGGAGCTATTTCAGCTTGTTTCCTTATAGTATGGCTTCTTGCGCGGTGCCTTGACTGGTTATTGATGAGTTATACGCTGTGAGGTTATACCCATAATTTGCGTAGAATGGCGATATTCCAATGGTTTCTTCATTTGCGCTATTATATGCAAATTACGCAAGTAAGAGTAGTTGCATTTAGTTATTTTGTTTGTAATTTATATAACATCAAAAATAAGTTTCCATTATCTAATTAATTTGTTTTGTTTGCGCATCCGTTTGTAAGTGAAAGGCTATTAACATCTTTTGTTTCATTTTTAGGAATGCAATAAGAGTTTTCTAGAATCTTGAGGTAAAGAGCTTGTTTTTATTTAAGATAATCTTATTTAATATTTCGTGATTTGCAAAGATTGTTCTAAAAAATACTTACGCTATGGTAAGCGTGTTTTGTGTTTTTAGTATTAGTACCATGTATGCGTATTTAGTGAATTTATCCGTTATGATACAAATTGAGTTGTATACGATTTTTGTGGCTGGGTCTTTTGAGGATAGTAATTCGATTACGAAATCTAAAGCAATTGATTTCTATAAGCGAGGTGGTGTTGTTAGCGACTTCATGAGCCCATACGAGGCATAATGAGATGCTTTATTCTAGATGCATATGTTATATGACGATATTATGTCTTTGACTACCTTCCTCATGCTTGGGAAGTAGTATTCCCTAAATAGCCTTAATAGCGTTTTGGTTATTCCTTAATATTTATAAGCGGGCAGCCCATGCTAGTGTGTGACGAATTTGACCTTATCTTTAATGAATATATAAGTTTGTTTTTGATAAAGAAGCGTGTCGCCTAAGGTGAAGGAAAATCTTTTGTTTAGTTGCCTCTTTTATTTAGCTACGATCGGGTTGTTGGCGTAGCTTTTTTAGACCTTCTTTGCTATCTGGCTTATCGCAATTAGTTATTAGTAATTTATAACTAATAAATCGCCATCTTTTTGTAACATGATATGAGATTCGTGAGTTTTGTTTGCAAAATATTCTAATTTTTTGCTTAAAGCGTTGGCTCAAGCGTTTTCCATTTCCTTAACATAAGAAATTTGAAGCTTAATAGTAGAAAGTGTTTCGTATTATCAAACTTAGCATTGATTTAGTTTTTTGATAATTATAAAGTAAATGAGATTCTTGTGATTTGTTAGGATTTGTACCTCGTAAGTTATGCTTTTAAGATAAATCTTTCATTTGTGTATTGCATCCACAATTGCTAGCAATTTCTTATTATATATATCGTAATTGAATTTTGCTGGTAATAATTTCCGCAAATAGTATGTGACTAATTGTTATCTCCCGTCTTTATCTAGTTGGCTGAGAATGGCGTTGATAGCGTAGTTCGAAGAATCTGTTTTTATGCGTATTTCTTTGTCAGGTGTGAAGGAAGTAAGTACTGGTTCTCGAATGAAAGCTGCTTTAAGAGCCTCGAAAGCTGCCTTGGCCTTGTCCGATCAATGAAATTCCTTGTCCTTGTAGGTCAACTTTATAAGTGGCCCTGCGATTTTTGAATAATCTTTGATAAATCGCTAGTAGAAGTTAGCAAACCCGAAGAATAATTGTATTTCTTTAACATTCGTGAGTTTGCTTTATTTGATGATTGCTTTGATCTTTTTAAAATTTATAGCCAACTTAGTGATAATGACCACATAATTAAAAAAACAACTTCTTTTATATGGAAATTGCATTTCTTTAGTTTGAGTAGCAAATACGCGTTTTCTAACTTCTATAAGATGGTTATAACGTTTTTTATGTGTTACTTTTCATTTTTGAAATAGATTAATATATCGTTTAAGTAGTATATGCATGTTATATTCAAGTAAAGCCTTAAAACATTATTAATTAGACGCTAAAATGTGGCTAGTGCGTTGATTAGCCTGAATAATATAATTATATATTTGTAATAACCGAAACAAGTGCGAAATGCTGTTTTTTTCTTCTTATCCTTAGCTATCTTGATGAGGTTGTATGCGCTTTTCAAATCAAGCTAAGTAAAGATCTTGGCCCCAGTGAGTTTGTTCCGTAGCTCCTTAGCCAATGATAATGCATAATGATCTTTTTTTGTGACATCGTTTAGTCGATGGTAGTCGATGCATATTCTTTATTTGCTATCCTTCTTTTCTATAAATAAGACGTTATTTTCCCATGGGGATTTGAACTCTTGGATAAATCCTTTTGCTAGGTTTTTATTGATATATTGCTTGATTGTTATTAAGTCTGATGTTAAGTATTTCTTAAGTAGTTGGAATATCGACTTGATACCTAGTTTTAACTCGATCTGATAATCGTAATCTTGATATTTTGGCAAAGCTTCAATGCTTTGTTTTTCTTTAAATAATGTCGCAAACTTCTGATATGTTGATAGTATTTTCTTTATTAGTAAATCTTGGGTTTAATGTTTAAGCTTTTCTTTAAAGGTGGCGCTAACCTTTTGAATGCTTATTATTTTTGTTCTTAATAGGAAGTAGCAATTTTAGCAACGATTAAACTTGAGCTTGCTTGTTTTCCAGTTAATCACTAGATTATGTTTTTTCATTTATAATAGCCCCAAGATGATGTTATGCTTTTTAATTTTCGCAATGTTAAATTGGATAATTTTGAAGTGTTTAGCAATTCTCATGTGAACGAATTTGGTTTGAATCTTGATCAAACTTTTGGCGGCGACTTTACTGTTCGCGAGCATTAGCTGGTACTTGTTGTTTTTAACTTCAATCGGTAAGTAATGTTCGAGCATAATAATAGGGGATATAAAGTTCCCTTATGCTTTTGAGTTTACTATCGCTTGGAGTTTAATTTCTTTAATTTTGATTTCTAACGTGAGATGTTTTTCTTTGATGGCAGCCAAGTATCTTATGGTAATGGGATAATACTTGTTGTACGTTTCGTTTGTGAGGACGTTTTTTCAAACTCATTTGATGTTGTAATTCGCGATAATTTCGAATATAAGTCCTATTTCCATTTCTTAGCCGGTGACTAAGTTTAATGCTTTATAATAAACACAAAGGTTGTTATTAATTCTAACTTACATTTGGTTGTTCTTAATTTCCACCAAAATTTTCTATAATTTCCCCTGCTTGAGGTTTTCTCCTGAATAAATGATTAGTACTTCGCCAAGTAGCAACATTTGCATATAGGTTTAGAAAGCCTCATAACAGCTTATTACTTGCCTTCATCTAATTCTTTGGTAATCCTGGTAAATTATTTTATATTTTTCGCCCCAAGTTAGCTTGCATAAATTAATTATACTTAATTCTTTATATATGATTTCGATAGCAACGTTTGTTTAGTAATAAGAATTATATAAGATTTGTCGTATGTTTTCTTCTTTTTATATAACTTCCCAGATCTTGCTTACTTGTGATCTTAAAAGCTTTAATTATAATAAGCCTAATTCTAAAGTTTATGTAGGCTCTTGTGTTTTATTTTTGCTATTGTTAGATATTAGTTTTATGTTGTTATTTGAATTAGAACTTTTATTATTCGGATAATTGAAAGCTTTTGGTAATAAGTTAAGAATGTCCCTAATCTTATAAAGCACGTTGTCTTTAATCACCATTTGCTTAAGTCTTTTCACGATGTTAGGCGATCCTGACAAGTGAGTTTAGATGTATTTGTTTTCTTTAGGGCTTCCCCACTTGCTTTCATCCTTAGACTCGATTTGCATGTAAATGTGATGCTCCTCAAGTTCATTTGTAGTTATGTATTGATATATAAAAGCGACTTGTTTAATTGGGCTATTATACGCGCCACATTCCATAACATTAGCATGCTTCTTTCCTAATCATTATTTCTTTTATTGATAAAAGCTAGCCATGTGACCCGGGAGGCTACATTCGAAGCATAACTTCTTTTCGCGTCGCTTATTTATGACTTCTTTAGAAAGCCCGCCATTATGTGGTTTTCCCTTATTTTGTTTTCAAAAGGTGGCATCCAGCTTCATTTTGCAAGAATAAAACGGTTTCTTATTATTATTACTTCCTTGCTTTATATATTTTGGCGCATGATAACCTTGTCGCTTGAGCTTTCGCTTATATACTCAATTGTCGAAAAGGATTGCTTTAGTAATCATATCCTAAAAAGTGCCAAGTCGCTTCTCGAGGCGGATGATATCGTCTTTAATATGATTCTTTAGTCCTTGATAAAACTTCGCAATAAGTGCGTTGTCCCCCCAATCGGTTTTCCCAGCGTGCTGCTGGAATTCGGCAGCATAGGCTGCGGCAGAACCCTTCTGGCGCATGCCTTGGATAGCCCTTTTGGCCGTCTTAATGCCGTTAATGTCCCCAAAAAGGCGCCTCAAGCGTCTTTCAAATTCCGCAAAGCTTCCCAATATGTCATCAGTTTCTTGTTTAATGTTATTAAGCATTTCAGCAGCTAAATTATTTTGATAATCGATAATAAACATTTCAATCTAATCGAAGGCTTGTCCTTTGAGAAGAGTAAAAGCTCACAAAACTCGGTGTATCTTGTTGATATATAATTCAATATTAAATAACATGTAGATCTTGAGTTAAGACAAGAATGGCTTGAGTTGAGATCGAGTGCTGTCAAAGGTATCTGGGAAAGGTACTTTAAGCTTAGGCATAGCAGCAACGGCTGCTGGTAAGGTGAGAGCAAGAGTAGCTCGCAAGCCGCTTCCTACGATGCTTCCGAAGGTAGACATGGTGTTTGCGTGAGTCGATACTTTTGATGAGAAGGTGCTCAAAGTGTAACGGTCTGATATTTACTTGATGTAAATACAAAAAGCTGTAGTTGATCTTTGATAATCAAAAAGTAGGTGTATCATGTAAATGAGGTAAGATAATTACTAAGTATTGGGTAAAAAATACTATTTGAAGTTGAGCACAAAACTCTTATCTAATAGCAAACGTGCTAGTCTTATATAAAACCTTCGTTCTCCTTAGATCCCTTAAAATGTTAAATCCTTAGATTCCTGGATTCCTTTTCTTAATAGGGGGTTTAAGGATTCGGAGATTTATCACATGACTTAATATTTATTGTGATTTAGATAACTATTATTACTAAGATGCAAGTATGCAATAGTACCATTCGCTATATTATATCATTCCCTAATTAGTGCCATTTCATTAATGGTATTAGTTTTTTATTAGTACCAAAATCCTTATGGTACCATCCACTTGGTGGTACCATTAACATATTAATGCCAATTGATTTTTGGTGCCAAGGGGTTCGTAATAGTAACCTTATTGTAATGCTTAATAAGTAAGGTAAATACAACAAGTTAAAGGCCATTATCTGCTAAACGCTTGAAATTATGGAAAAGGTGTTCGGTAATACGCACCTTGACACACTTATAAGTATTCATTGTCTTGCCGATATACTTCAGAATAGACACGAATTTGAGGAAGCATCGTTACTTTACCAAAAAGCATGTGCTGGTTATAAGTTATCATTGGGCTTTGAACATCCCGTTACGAGGGCTTGTGTAGATCATTACTCTACCATGCTTAGCAGTAGAAGAGGCAAGATACATGTAATAGTACATGATAGTCCTGCTTTTCACAGCTATATTACTGTATTTTTGATGTATGTTATAGGTACTGTATTATTAGAAAGACTCTTTAGCTTTTACCTGTAGTGGAATCAAGTCTATCGTATAATATGACATGACATATTTGCAATAAAGACTTCTTCCGTTCGAATCATTCCTTCTTTATGAATCCTTTATATCTTTGATGGAGAGGGGCTAGCGGAAGTTTATATACTAAGCTTGTAATCTTCATAATTCATTTGCTTGGCACTCATTTGTCACATGCTAACTCGCTGATCCCTGTCACTAAAGTGGGGCCTTGAATCTTCTCGCGAGTGCGGAAAGGAATGTAACGTTTCTAACTCGGTCGGTGTCGTGAGTACAGACTCGTCGGTTGGTATCAGCTGTGAAGTAAGATAACAAGACGTTCGGTTCTCAATGGGAATTAAGACGTTACAAGCAGTAATAAATTAGGTATAAACTTGCTATTTGATTTGAGCACGAAGCTCTACTAACTAAGAACTATCTACTTGTTATATAGAACTTCGATTCCAAGTGCAAGCCCAGCAAGACCGTCTAGCCTGGCTTGCATGTCACATGACCTACGTCCACCGTGATCAACATAACTATTATTATAACAATAAGCGTAAAGTATGATACTACTCGCTAATTCGTACCATACACTTGTTGGTGCCATTTTCCCCATGATACTATTGTTCCTTTGGTATCAACCACTGACTGGTGCCATCCACTTGGTAGTATCATTAGTATTATGGTGCCAACCCGTGACTTGTACCAGGGCTGAGCCTGGTTCGTGATAGGGAAGCCGATTTTGCAAGCGACTGTACTTCTCCCATGGGGATTCCCACGTTGTTCTCAGCTGCTTGGGGGGTATGGGGGGCAAATGCTTAGATTTGCGTATGCCCTAAATCAAGAAAGCCGTACCCCAACTCCTTTCGAACGCTTGCCTTGGCGATATATGCTTAATCTGTGTATACTTAAGAAGGTCACATTTTAAATCCCGCTTCTTTTAGTATTTACTATAAGGGCATATGCTTAAATCTACGTATGCTCAAAATCAAAAAGGTTATATCTTTATACTTTTTTTAGTATCTTAATTATTTTGGGGGTATAAAGTAATTTGCGTATGCTTAAAATTAAATGCGTATAAGCTTACAACTTCATTCCAAATCTTTTCATAATATTTAAACTAAGTCTACTTAACTTTAAGCACTTTGACTTTTTTATCTTTTTTATCTAAAACTTAAGGAGCTAACTTCTTTTGACTTTTCAAATTTCGACTTATAATACGTTAAGTTATTTGTGATAATAATAATATGATTTCCTTATACTAATTCTTTTTGAAGATTTGGATTATAGTTTTTTAAATAATTTCTAAAGATTACTATTACGATATTATAAACATGCGACTCGCGTGTAAAATCTTTGAAGCTTTGCAATTCCTTTTCTTCCTTTGCCTCGCATAATTTGTGATCCATTGTCAAGTTTGCTAACTACCTTTACAGCCGTATTACGCCATCTTATGTTAAACAAGTCTATTAAGGAAATTGTTTATAATTGCAGCCAGTTTCAATTTATTAAAACACTTCCAAAGTACAAAAAGGCATTACGCAAAGATTTATTCAATGAATTCGACGAACCGAGATCTGAAGAGGAGGATTTGGGTCTGGATACATCGTGATCGATATTGGAATCTCGACATGAGCAATTTCCATTTCCGTCTTTGGACCTGAGCAGTTGCTGTTTTAGCCTGAGCTGTGGGTAAGCCAAACCTGAGCCAGGCTGAGCAAGTGAGCCAAGGAGGTGAGCCCATAGTGGACAGGGGTGACCCGTTTAGGCTCCTTGGCTACGATTGCCGTTCGCTAAAATTGGAAAAAGTAAGGCAGAGGTTTTTTTGGGGCCGATTTTGGATCCCTGTTCGCAAGAGCCGCACCAAACAACTTACCGAAATTTCAACTTTAACGTTTGCAAATATACACCGATTTATTAAGCATTTATTTAACTTCTATTTGCTATAAGATGTTATACTCAAATACACATAATATTTTACTTTAATAATAATCGATCGACGATTCTGTACGATATCAAAGGGCCAATGGGCCAAATAGACGACAACACAAATCCTGGAAGTTAACATTTGGCGCTCCTCATAAGCATGCTACCTATTATACAATCCCATTAGCTACTTTCCCTAAGCAAAGTATTGTTCATGCAAGACCGCGTAACAAAGTGCGGTACAGTAGTATATCGAATGTTACGACAGCTGGTTCGCCGGCCCTGTCGCAGCTGAAAGCTTGACAGCATGGCCAGTTTGAAGCAAAAACCTTCGATCTGCCACTTTGGATTCGATCCTCTTGATTGTTGCGATAGCGATTATTCTTTTGGAGGGCATCGCATTAATTAAGGTACGAGCATGAGCTTAGCTCACCTCCCTCTTCTTGCCGTCGCACCATCACGATCCTCACGGCAATGCTCCCTCGCGAAATGCAACAGTTCCTTTCATGCGACATGACCTGGCTAATGGAAGTAATACCTCACAGCGACATAGCCAGCTTCTGCCTGGCTGCGCCGTAGCATTACGCGTTAAGGGAAGGATCTCGGTGAGGTCCTTTGCGTCGCGGAAAAGATAACATGCGTTGTATGCTTGGATCTAAGTTGATTTGTAACGAGAAAGATCTCGGTAAGCTCTTTTAGGCTAATAAAAACAACAATATGCGCTAATGCTTTGATTTAAATTAATTTATAATAAATAAGATCAATTTTTAATTAATATAGTTATAGCAAGTAATAATTTGTATAATAATAATATCATCAAAGCTTTTGCTAAGCATCTTACAAACTAAATACAAAACGCTAGTAGTAAAAGAATAGGTCACAAGCAAGTAGATTAATTTGAAAGTTAGCATAAAGGTATATCATATAATTTCAAGAGAAGCTAGATCGGCGGTCGTTATATATTGGAATAATAAATCTAATGATTAAAAGCTGTTCCAAGGCTCGTTCGGCTCCAAGGCTGCCTTAGCAGGACTGCAATCGCTGCTAGAATTGGCACGGCATAATGTACGCGCGGAGTCTCGACTTTGCAAAGGGAAGGTCGATTTGGACTTAGCTCTGCAAAAATAACCGCAAGCTCCATAAAATTAGTATTATAGATTGGATGTCGAGCAAGATTAGACTAATCACAAGCCAATTTCTTGATTGTCAGTGAAGCCGAAGGATGCTGAGGATTGCATGATGAACAAGTCCTAGTAGGAGCCTGAAGGGGCTAAGATTTCATGCGCAAGATCAGGTTAATATCAAAATAGCATATGGCAGTTGCAAGCGGCAAGCTGATATGTAGACAAGACCAGTCCAATTCCGAAAAGTAGGCGCTCACGGATTTCCACTTAAGCCGCTTAGTTCCCCTCGCTGGATATTGCACATGTGCTTAAACTGGTCTTCTCCTCTGCCCACTTCGTTTCGCGATAGCTGCCTTTGAATGCTGCCATACCCGCCCCCTAGGAAGCGCTGAACCTCGCGATGTTAGAGCCTTGGGCTTGATTACGATGGAATTAATGCAGGGCTATGCCAAGGGTGACGGAGCTATTGGTGTGGATGATCTGCATCGTTGGCTTGATGGCTCCGACGCTGTCGGCTTCCTCTCGGAGACAACATCTGCAAGCTCTGTGGGCGAGTTGATGAAGGTAAGTTAAAGGCTCACGTTTCCACGTTATATTCTAATATTTTTTAGCACCCGCTAATGCGACTTCTCTGGCGAAAAGAAAAGCTGAAGGGCCTGGTGTCTCTCGCCAGCCTTTGGGCGCGCAGAGACTACAAGTATACACCAAGTTAGGTGGTTTTCATGGGAGCATATAATGTCGTGAGCGTGCTTGGAGCCTTAGTAAGCTGTTTGTTCTTGATAGTTATTAGATCAACGTAGTCGTTTACCATTTTCAACTAGATTTGCTATGGTTTGTCGAGCAGTGGGAGCCGTGAAGCTGGATTTTACAGCGTCCCTTCCCCGCCCCATGGGACCGTTTCAGGCTTCTCTGTTTTTGATTCCAGGGGAGCCATTCTGCCTCCCTCCTATTTTTAGTTTCAGGGTCCATTTCTGGCCCTCGTCCAATTCGGATTGCCATCATGGCCAGCCCTCAGACTATATATTCCCTCTCAGTCATCTTAATCTCTCTGTGTTCTTCCCTCCTCCTCTTTCACTCACTTCTCATACGAATCCTATACTCGCTTTCCGATGGAGATCACCCTAGCCTTTGGTATCGCCGTAGGCGGCATCTTCCTTTCCTTTGCACTTTTTAAGATACGCCACCGCATAAGGCAGTTCCTGGAAGCTTTTTGGCTTTGGACAAATAAACATTTTGTTTATCCGCCGCTTCTTCGCCGTTACTGATACCTGGGCCCGTGGAGTTGAGCCGATGTTTTTTTGCAGTTCGTCTACTTCGGGGTAATTGTTTTTTGCCTTAGATATAACAGCCATTTACGTAGGCAGTACTCAAATTAATTCATAAAGCGTTGACAGTACCCTTCTAATAAAATATTACAGAGAGAGTACCCGATTAATTAATATTACAGAGGCAGTATTCCCATAATTTAATATGATAAAGACAGTACCCAATTAATTAATATTATAGAGATAGTATTGCTTTAGTTTTTTACTTTCATGCTATTAAATTTGTCTCTTTTCAGTATGTTTTATGTAAAATTAAAGACATATTAAAAGTACTAAATTTAAGCTAGTCTTGATTTTTTGGAGTACGCCTTACCCGCGTATTACGGCGTGCTTTTATAAGTGGAGGGTTTAAAGTAACATTAAATATAGTTGTAAACTCAGCTTCTTCATTAATTTCTACTTGCCTTGCTTGTTTTATCTTTTGTTGAATCTGTGCTCTTTTTTTTTTATTTCCGCAGTTGCAATTGCAGCTTTATTAGGATGCCCAGTTAAAGCTGCTTTTCTAGTATCTTCTACTAACTTTGGAAACTTTTTCTTTAACTTAGTGTTTGATTTTTCCTTCCTAGAACTCTTATTATCTTCTACAATATCATAAGTCCTTGTGTTATGCTTTAATTGTCAATACCAAGAGTTTCCACATTTCCTTTGCCCATTTTGATAGCGCTTTCTTTTTCTTATCCGTCGTATTCGTGGTTGGCCTCGTTTTCTGACTACCAAAGGTGGTAAAAGATCAGGGGAGCATGGAATATCTTGTATAGTAATTGGCGGAAGTCCTTATTGATAAATAAGATGATAATTGAGAATTGTATATGCTTAATCAAATAAAAGGTAGGGATCCTTTCCTAAAGATTTTGATCCAACAATAGCGTGAGCACAAGGAGAGAGATACTCTTGCCACATATTACATGTACAGTTTTCAATCTCAAAATCAACCACATGCTCACGCCCTTCTCCATCTTTGACCTGAACCTACAATTCTGTTGAGGCAAGGACGCGCCATCGTCTTGAATCGTCATATTGTCGTAAGTAGCCTTTCTTAGCTTCGTTTGAGATAATCGGATCTTCTTGTTAGCGTATCATTTGCTCTGCAAAATGCTTCATAATGTATGCCCAGATCTTTGCTATCATATGAAGAGGCGGGAGATGACGGATAAACTTTTGCCAAGCTCCATTAAGAGATTCAACGATATTTGAAGTAAAATGGCCGAAACGAGGTTGAAGGAACGCCTAGAACGAATAAGTATGTGCAGGAATATTCTTTATATAGTGTAAGCAACTGAAATATATATAAAAATTTAAACATAACTTATGAATATAAATCGCGGCATGTTTATTCTCTTTCTTAAGCTTAGAGATCGCGGCATTATATGCTTCTTTTGTACGAGTATAAGCAACGCTCTAAAATAACCTTTGGCATTCAAGGCCAAACTTTGCTTGTACGTTGGAAGCAATATGCTGTGCATAATGGCTATGATCTGCTTGAGGAAGTGCTTCTTGTATTGCCTTTTTCAAGCCCTTCTCATGATCACTCATTATTACAAGGCCAGTATAGTCGTGCAATTTAAAAGCACGTCTCATATGTCCGAGAAACCACAATCAATTGTCATAATCCTTAGTTTGTATAATTGCCCAACAAAGGGGAATAATCTATAAATAATTAGTAAGTAATATCAAATGTAGTAGATGAAATAGATCTGATTATTTGCATTAATACTAATTGCAACTATGATAGTTTGCTGATAAAAAGAATAGTAGTGGCAAGCATTAATTGTAATAAACGGATGAATCTGATCCCAGGCTTTTTTAGTAGCACTTGGTGTTATAAACCATTGTACGAAACAGCCTATAAAATTTCCATCTTCATCTTTGTCTTTATATTGTAGATTTTGTGAAGCCTGTTGGTTTGCTTTAAATATTCGTTGATATAAGCCTGGCATTTATTGGAAATTGTCTTCTTCCTTTCCATCAAACTCCTCCCTTAGTGAAGCTCTGACCCTGTACGCAGCTGAATACGAAATCGTATTGCCATATTGCTCTCGTTCATTAGCAATGATCTGCTTTGTTATAATAATGCGCTTATGAGAGACAGCAGCGCGATGGTGAGGTGCTAGATACCAGATTTGCGACGCTTCACAAAACTTGTAGTGAATTTGAGGGTTGCAGGAATGGTAAGACCGTAAAGTAATAATTGATATTATTGCGGTTTTTTTAGATAAGCTTGCGCGAATATAGAAATTGCAGCTAGAATTGCGTGTGTTACGGCATTGAATAATATGCATTCCGGCATTTAAGGTGTGAATTTTATATGATTTGCCATTATCAATTACTAAGCGATTAATAGCGTCTCGAGCACTTAAGATAGTCGGAAAGGTCTGGCCTAATTTGAGTTGAATGGGCATATTAGCGACGGCGAGGTGGTGATGGCAGCAGGAAGGTCGAGAGGTTAATTATATATGGTGGTTGTAGAGTTTTCATTAATGATTAAGAAGTAAAGCAATACTGTTTTTGTCATATTAAATTATGGGAGTATTGCCTTTGTAATATTAATTAATCGGGTACTGTTTTTATAATATTTTATTAGGAGGGTACTGTCAACGCTTTATGAATTAGTTTGAGTACTGCCTACGTAAATGGCTGTAGATATAAAGTGTCGTCTATATCGAAGGCCGGTCTGCGGGCTGCAAATCTCTCGTTGATTAACCTAGTTCCGCTCCTTTCTGGCCCCTCTTTTAACGTTCTCGCAGATCTTCTCGGTATTTCCTTGAGCAATTTCCGACGATTCCACCGCTCGGCAGGAGTAATGTCGTTCGTCCTTCTGGCCTTCCACGTGATTACAGTTGTGGCTAATCAGACCTCTTTCTCCCTACACGTACCGGAAAATCTATAAGGAGTAGTCGTAAGTTTCAATCAGTTCTACCGTATATTTGCTATATCTAATTCTGTGTAGGGGGGATCGTCGCTATGTTTTCTTATGCTCTTCTTGCCTCTTCTCCGCGCGCTCTCGTACGAAATCTTTATCCGCACCCATCAAGCATTGGCAGTGCTCGCTGCTTATTTAATTTGGCGACACTTGGTGTCGCAGCCGCTCCTTCCTCGCATATATATCTACATCTTTGCAAGAATGTTCCTTTGGACATTTCTTCTCCAGTGTGGATTCTTCATCTGGCGAAACAAAGCCGTTGGCCGCAGCTTTCCTCAAGCTTCTATTACCCACATGAACGACACCGTTAAGATCCGCTTAACTTTATCTCGACCGCTAAAAGTCAAAGCTGGACAGTACATTGGGCTTTGGACCCCAGTCAGTTTTTGGTCTTTTTGGCAAAGCCATCCTTTCGTTGTGACATCCTGGTCTGAGGGAGAGCAGAGCGCTTTGGATCTATTTCTAGAGCCTCGACAAGGCTTCACTTAGAAACTGCTGGAACACAGCAAGTCCAATCGCCCCCCCTGCTTAACTTTGTTTAGCGGGCCACATGGTACCAGTGCACCAGTAGGCGAGTACGAGACCGTCCTTATGGTAGCGAGCGGCTTCGGCATAGCTGCGCAGCTACCTTACCTGCGGCAACTAATATATGGGTATAATGCCTGCAAGACGCGCACTTGTCGCGTTCATTTGGTTTGGCAGTTAGAAACCTTGGGTAAGTTGGAATTAGGTCGGATCGCAAATTCAAGCTGACCGTGAATAGACATTGGGATTGCAGTGGAGTCTTTACTTAACGACGCCTTAGCTGACGACACTTTAGATGAAGGTTATGTCAGTTACCCCCTCACTTACGTTTTTATACAACTTCTAACTCGGAATAGATTCTCGGCATCTCGATTTACATCCGTTCGGGAAAGGCAAACCGGGTGCCTTTTGGCCAACGTGCTATAATGTACAGTGGTACGGCCGATCTAACGACGATTCTTCAAGAAGAAGCGGAAGGGAAATATATTAAAAGAGTGCAAGAGGAGACGGAAAAGCGGGGAGGAATGCTGGTAATGGGTAAGTTTCTATCCCCTATAAAATATTCATATCTTTACTTTTTTAATCGATTCGCTGACCAGTTTCAGTCTCAGGAACCAACCAGCTACGCGATCAACTGCGAGATGAAGTACGTGGGTACCTAGATGATAAGGTAAGCTTTTGGGAGTTAGAATACCAGCCAACATAGCTGGAAAAGTAAGTGTCGGGACTTAGAATGCCAGTTAGCGTGTTGGTGTAATAGGGTAGGTTAGATTAGGCTAAGATCTCCGAATGAAGCAGTATAACGCTTTGTCTCATCTTTCTCAAAGGAATATCGTCCAGTCAGCCGATGCCGGGATCACATCAGTCATCCACTAGGCTTAAATCAGTGTACGGATTTACAGTACGTTACCTGCGTTAGTCCAATGAGATAGAATATGTCCAAATTTGGTATTGCACTGCCTCTATTGATTTAGATACGGACGCGTGTGCAAGATGCAAGTAGGCTGCTGTGGGTTTGCACCGGTATGTGATATCACAAAGACAGTAAAAGTAGCAAAAACAAGTGCAATAGTGGTTCAATATATTTCAGATGTCTTGCTAAAGGAGTGCGAGAAGGGAGAGGATTTATACCCGTAGCCGTAACCCCCCTGAAACCCCTCCGGCTACCGGCCGGCTCCTGGCGTGGATACATCAAACACTCGGTATAGGTCCTGTGGACCAACAGCTGCACTATGAAGTCACTATCTGTCAGCACTTGTGCTACTGTTTTTGTTGTCTTGCTTACCTACGAACTTTCGGGTTGGGCAAGCCAATCTAATTTTCCGCATAAATAACCTGGAAGAGCAGGTATCCCAATAGAACGGTGAGGAGGATCGAAAGTTTTCTTCTTAAGCAACTGAGAATTCTCCGGGGAGGATTATCTTAAGAGAAGTCTGTTACGATATCCACGGCCTTAAGCGATTTCTCTTAAGATCCATGGGCTACTCCGAGAATTCGCCGGGGAAGATTATCTTAATAGAAATCGCTTAGGGTCGTGGGCTTACGAGAATTATCCGGGAAGGATTATCTTAAGATAAATATCTTACAATTTCCACGGCCCTAAGCGATTTCTCTCAAGATCCACGGGCTCCTCCGAGAATTCTCCAGGAAGGATTATCTTAAGATAAATATCTTACGATATATACGATCCTAAGAGTATTTTCGTAGTATCCGTGGGGTCCTACGAACCATAACATCCCAAGATACTTATCTCAAGAAGCAATATTCTTGGAGCCACGGAAATCAGATCCAATGCTTGATCTCGTTATAATATTATGGTCACAACTCTTCACACTAAGCAAATGACTCCGCTGCTTTCAATCCTTGCTCCTATCCATTCCTAGTTCCCTTCCTTCAATGGAAGGAGATATGTGCTGCAACGTCTTTATCAGATATAATTGATGTATTATACAATAAAGTCGCGCGTTCATTGGTGGTATCATGTATTGTACAGTTTTCCCTATAGCATATACAGCAAAACCCCATAACCCAACACCTAATCACAAATAACCTTCTCGCCAAGTTGATTTCCAGCTCTCGCCTAAACCCTCCAATCTCAGGATTTGCCAAGATGTACCGTCACTTCGGCCCAGGCTAGGCGCACAGGCTCTATGGAAACTTCCGCCAGCAGGGTATTTGCGCCAATAGAAACGCATCTCATGTCTCAAAATGTCTAGCCATCTCCCGCTTCGGGTCTTCCGTACAGAGCTTAACCTGTTTTGACCCAAGACAGTCCAGCTGCGAGCCCAGCCCCCAGTGAGGACCCCCAGTGAGGACCCTCAGCGTGATAGATAATGCTGGCCCTCTCTGCTTCTTTTGCAGTTTGAACCAACCGTGTACTATCGTGTATATACTCACCTCTCGCAAATAGACAAGCACCTCAGCTTTTTCAACCCATTTGCCTAGTCAAAACCTCACGCACAATCACAACAGCCATCAACATCACCATGCTATTCTCCAAAACCGCCGTGCTCGCGCGAGGACTCGCCATCCTCCCACTCACTCTCGCATACGACTGCACTAACACCAACGCTTTCGACTGGCCCAAACCCTCATCTGGCGGCAGCGGCTCTGGCGGTTCCTGTAGCGAAACGTGTGGCAACGACCTTTCCTGCGTCCAACAATGTCTCGAGCTGGAAATTATGGGAGGATGTGCTGCTATTGAGCTTACTGGGGGCGTGTGCGTGGAGAAGATGAAGCGGGGGGTTGCGGGGGTAAAGAGGGATACGTTGGAGTGTACTACGCGTGAGAGCTGTTATTTGTTTACGGATGGGAGCTTGGTGTGTATGGATTTCGTTACTGGTTCGTATACCTTCTCGTCCGCACGTAAGAACACGAGGCAAACTAAGTTAATATTAGGTGATTATCATGACGATTCTGGAAATAGCGGAAACGCCATATCAGGCGATTACACGGAAGTCAGTGGGTCGGCAACAACAGCATTAGACGAATCTTCAACCTTTTTAGCTCAGGAGACAGGATCATCTGCTTCGGGTGTTCGCGATACCTCTACAACTTCTACCTCTGCCGAGGAAACGGAGGGTGCAACGCAAACCTCTAGAACTGTGGCCTCTGTGACTTCTACAGGCGCTGCGGAGAGACTCCATGTTGGTGCTGTTTTTGCTGGATTGGGATTGGTTGCAAGACTCATTTTGTGAAATGGTTAAAGAGAAAAAGAGATGCTGTAATGGTCAATTGGAGCAAAAGACGAGTTGGAATGTTCATAGAGGGGTCGTCCTGAATATAGCGCATACGTAACTGAAATAATGTAGTAACCCGGGCATCCGAAGGACGAGTACTTTGGCCCATGGGAAGTAATCGTGCTTGCCGTTTACGTCAGCCCAGTCGTACATAAACGTGCCTTTACATACCGAAGTCTGTGTTTGATGTAATTCCAGAAGAGAGACCTTTCGAAGCTGGCGCTGCAGATCTTGGTATTGGTATTCATCTAAGGCAAATCTAAGCCAGCTTCGCCAGCAATCGATCACAAAGGTTTCCCCATAGGCACTCTTTGCACAAACAGCACTCTTGTACGCGATTCCAACTACAACGACGGCGACGCCTTGCGGCTGGAGCATTTCGGAGAGGGCAAGGCCGACCTGCTTTGTGAGCCGTTCCTGGACTTGAAGTCGCCGCGAGAACATTTCGACTATTCTAGCGATCTTGGAGAGGCCAATTACTCGGCGGTTCGGGATGTATCCGATGTGCATCTGGCGTTGTTAGCCTGCAATAATTACATAATCTCTATCTCTATCTCTTCCGCATTGTCAAACCAATGACTCTTGTCATCGATATATGCTATACCAATACGCTTATACCTGCGAGGCTGCATATTTGCGTTCGATAGTATTAATGCAACAGATCCCTCCTCTCTTCGAGTCCATTTATCATGATCAGGCCCTCCTTCTTTCCGTCCTTTTGCCATGTTAAACGTGACTCCAGTGGCAATCTGCAAACATAAGACTTCAGGCAAGGAGTGGGGAATCCAACGCGCTTGAGAGGTCTGTAGGGAATGATGTAGTCTTGATATAGGTGTACAACTTGTGACGGATTGATCTGGGTCGAAATGCCGTGCAAATCCATTTCTTTCCATTACGCCAGCCAGGTAAATTGTCCATTTTAAAGGCGTCCCATCGAAATCCCGTTGATTATTGACAGATTTCTGATATTTCGTCGCCGTTTTGCAACGTAGTTTTGCTGTAACTGTTTGACCTCGCATTCTCAGGGTACCTTCAATGTATTGAGACTGGGAAAGCGAAGAGATGGATTCATCGAGAATACGACAAGTAATATTCCATGGTGATTTTAATTGGAAATATTTGTAGGTTATATCTCCGTCAAGGGATGCCCAGCTCCAAGATGGGGCTTTTTGCTCTGGCCGTGGCGTAGTCTCCCTGAAAGAAGCAGCATCGGCGGACCATAACAAATGTCTAACACTTTCGTCGTGTGGAGATAGTGATTCAGGTTGGAAATCGGGATCCCTCTGATTCTCCACAAAGTATTTACGCAATGCTGAAATTGCAGGCAGCTTGTCGGAAGGCTTGGTCAAGCGTCTCCTGGTGTATTCTTCGACAAGCTTTCTCCATAAATCATGCTTGGATGTGCCGTCAGTCGCCAAATGCAATGGAGCTGCAATGGAAGTTACCCTTGGACCTGCTCGGTTCAATGTAGAAGTTAGGCTTGTTACAGAAGGCTCTATAGTTGGAGTGCACTCGCAGGCGGATCCCATCTGACACTCCCAGGATATCTCGTTCTGGCAGTAGTGGATAACTCTTTTAGATAGCAGATGCTCTTGCAGGGTCCAAGCCCGAGTCAATAGCGGCTCCTTGAAAGGCAAATTCGGATTTGCGTTGTGTTGTAACTTTCTGCGAGCAAAGACCTGACACTGTCCATCGGGTGACGCGAACACTTTCACTGCGCCGACCTCCCGTGTGGAAAAGATGCCCGCGAATCCACTATCGGAACGTGTGGCAGCAATGGTTACAACAGCATTGCTGTAAATGCCTGCCATCCGTGACGCCTCTCTTTCCCAATCTGTTGCATCATTTTGAATGATGCACCTATTAAACTAGCATCAGTACTTGTGTCATTTCGATATTATAAAGGACCTACTGACAAGGAATCTATCCAAAGGTACTGTATCCCAAGCTTTCTAGTAATCTCGACCGCATCTTGAAATGTTTTCGTCAGAGAGTTCCGTTTGATCTCAATCATGTTATCTTGGATATTATTACGATCGGTTACGAAAAACTGTTTGGGGCCCCAGCAGTGGCTGAGAGCTGCATATTGAAGATTATTGAGAGTCTCGGCTGTGCTCTCAGTCGTTTCTATCAGGCGAATTTTGCCTTCTGACGTGTCCAAGAGTCGGGTAGGAATTGCGTCCAAGGTAGTAGCGTGGCAAGTGGAATGCAAAATTCGACAGGTTTCCATCCAATCTCGTATGGTGTTGAAAGATTCCTCTGAAGATGAATTAAAAGGAACATGATGCTTGTGATTTAAGCACTGGGATGGGGACTGAAGGCCTGAAAGTCATGCTCAGATCGAATTTTTGAAGTTTCGGCCGATTTAGGAAAAGAAAACACACCTTCTGGAACATAGAATTCAATATCTAGCCTCTTCCATCCCCGCGGCCACCCATAGAAAGTAGAAATACTGAATACATCTCGGAGAGATTGTGACGGTTTGTAGACAAATCCATGGTTCCTATTTCCTGCGAACATTCGAATATGGTTTGGTTCGAGGAAAGCAGCCACCCCGCGCCAACACATTGAGCACCAAGAGCAACCATGTTCGGCCGCACGAGCAACGACGTCTGGCGTTGTGCGAATAAGCGTCGATAGATGAGTAGTGGCAATCATATTGTTGCATGCCCTGCAGGCGTCTTTTCCGGTTGCCTGGATGAAATCATAGACTCGTTCATCTTGGCCGAAAGAGCTGGACAATTTGTCATTTTGGGCTGAGAGATGGTTGTGCGCAAGAGGAACTGGAGTGTTTGGAGCCATGTATTCAACCACAGCAGCTACAAGGGAGGAGAGTGACGTCGTGAAGATGCCTTCAAGTGACAGGTCCTGCTGTGTCGTCTGAGTTGTGGTCTCGATCTTTTAATTGGGGTGTGTAGATTCGTGTGCTGTGTTGGGGGGTTACTTGCTCTGGGATCTGGGGTGGTCCAATTGCGGCTGTTCACTGCAGCCACCTTCCTCCTATGCTGACCGCCGCCCGTGATCGCTCCCCAGTCCCCATCTGTGTTAGAATACGGAGAGCTGTTTTGACCTCTTTGGTACTCTCTTGCCATGAGTCACGGGACTCTATCACATGATGATTGACTCATCTGTTTCCTTTGTTGCCTACTTCTGCCTATTGCATGTGCTGTAGTTACAGTCTTAGAACAGTAACTCTTCCGCTACCAATCTATGAGAATGATTGGTTATATGACCCGTGACCTGCTCTGTTAACAATCTGCCACTGTGACTGGGAGCCGCGTGTGAACTGTCAGGGCCTAAGGATGATTGAGATCGGGTCGCAGTGGCTTTCGAGGTTGCCCGTCACAACCCATAAATCCATCGTCCTGCTAGCCACGCAAAATCAATCGCAAGGCAGACAGTACGGAGTCATATCGCTCAATGATTACTCTAATGTTGTAGTTTCTTTCCTCGACGAAAGGATGTATATCTACCCGTGCTGGGTGATGAAAAGCAATTGGTGTCCTGGAACTTCATGAACCACTCAAAAAACAGACTTTGAATTGAAGGCTCTGGCCACCCGCTCCAGCGACCTTCTGTATATCGGGCTCTCGACTCTTCGTATATATCCCTCGCGTTGTTCGTCCAAGTCTTTCCTTCGAAGTAGCGCTCGTAGAAGCCTCCAACATCGTAGTAGATACGGCCTGTGAGTTCCTCAAGTATCCGCTGGTCAACCTCATCATGTGTTTGCTCAATCCCTCTCTGAGAAGCCGAGCTGGATTGAAATGGCGTGTCGAAAACGGCTTTCTCGAAGGCGGTCGGTGGCGTTAATTTTTTCGGGCTGGTGAGCGATTCGATGACGGTGTGATAGACTTCATCCCAGAGGAGTGCATCGTCCCGATTGTGGGTGAGGGCTGCAGTCAAAAGAGGTTGAATACGGTCGAAGTGGAAGTTGTCGGAGCTGACGGCGGAAATGAGTTTCAGGAGATCATTGCGAAGGGTGCCATCACTTGTCTTTGACCGTAGGAGACGAATGACAGGGAGATTTCGTAGAGCGAAGAGGAGATCGAGAGTGAGATTCTAGAAAAGTTCGTCATCCGAGCTCTGACAAGAAACAGCATCCGCGAAAAATTCAGCGTCACTTATTGTGTCATCTCCTGTGGCAGACATATCAACGCTTGCTAATTCATCAAGCCTGCACTCCTTATCGCTATGCCCTTCGTCGTCCCCAAGACGGGATGGCATCTCTTCAGCCGGTAAAGTCTCTTCTCTTGCTACAGCAGCTCCCATTGTAAACTCCGTCCCGGCCTCGGCCTCAGCTATGGACCCGGGAGCGGGAAGCTCGTTCAGGTTCTCATGGGGTCTTGGGATATAGTACCTGTAATTTCTAAGATCACTCAACAAATTAACCTCTTGAGTCCATTCCCAACCTAACAGAAGGGAAGACAGTTCGGAAACCACGCAAGTATTGATTGTTGTTTCAATACCAGCCACGTTGATGGTTAATCGACAATATTGATCGGTCAAAGCTGTGCAGTTGGCGACCCTTACTCTAATACTGCTGCCGAAGTGTAGAGGTAATTCGAGTCTACAGGCTATCGATCGAGGAAGAAGGTTGTGTAGGCTGCCTCTATTATCCCTCTGGCTGATACTATCGCCGCTTTAGTGTAAAACTTATGATTCGCGCTGCCATCGACAGACAACTCCCTCCTGGAACAGTCTCGAAGTCTCCGTTGAAGAGCGCCATTTCCCCTGACGTCAGGACTTTGAACGACCTCACTCCCATCAACCTCCTCAAACGAGGTTAGTATTGATAAGGGCTCTTCGGAAGGCCGGCGGCCCCAAGTTCGATCACGCCGGGTGTTGGTAATTGCAGAAGACTGGTCTTCGGGAGGGGCTTCGCCAGCAGCATGTTTTGACCCCATTCCCGGCTCGCTAGGATGGGCCTCTCGTTGGTGTCTCGCGACACTCTCGTGGCGATCAAATCGTCGGTTGCAAAGAACGCAGTGAATTAGTTGAGAAAGGCCGCCATAGGACCGGGGAAATTGAGGCTCGGCAGGGGGAGGGTCACTGAACGATCGGCGGAGTTGAGCCTCTGTTCCAGGCCGAATAGTCCATCGAATTGACGCTCCCGCAATACGATTTTTGTTAGCAATAACAAATCTAGGACTCGTTCTCTCGGAATCATGTCTTAGAACATGGCGAATCTTACGTTTTGTGTATAGGTAGCTTGGATACTTTTCAGCAAGCCATTCGTAAATCTCAGCGACGTCATTCTCGAGGTGGGCCCGTTCAACAAGCACGTAGTGATCAAATGGACGCCATGTCCTGTTGCCAGTGGCAACATTCTGGTGGATCGCCTAGCTGAATCCACTTTAGGCGTCGGAGACACACTTCGAGACGTAACAGAATCCATAATTGAATCGATGGGTGGGACTGCAGGTAACGGACTATCGTCAAATGGGTAGGGCTGGACTTGTTCTTATAAATGATGGGTTTCAAAATCTAGTTAAAGCAATCGCTCGTTATTGTGGGATTCAAAGGTTTTAAGATCAACTCCTTAAGAAAGTGTTTTTAGAGGAAGCGTTTTAAGGGATCATAGCAGCGTCTCTGACTCTCGCTTATCGAACAGGTTGCGGGGCTCGATCGGGCTCCTTGCCGATCCTCTCGATCGCCAAGGCTATAATTGGAAAGAGACAGGGGAGTCACTTGGATCCTATCTCTGGGAACTGGGGCTGCGTGGTGGACATGGGTTTGGCGGACGTTTGATTTCCCGAGAGATGGGACCGGAGGACCTAGTTGAGAATCGGATTGAAAAACAGTCTGGTGTCCCGGGGCTTTCCGTTTGAGATCCTCCTAGATGATGGTGATGGTTGCCTCTTTGCCGCCGACCTCGAACGGGCTCGGGTTCTCATCCCAGTATTCCCGAATCTCTTCGAGAGTTTTGTCATTTCCATGTTTTTCTTTCGACCGTTGCTGGATCATGCCCACCCTCCAGTGATTTCCGTTCTTATCGTTGTGAGGGCAAGTTAGAACCATTGTCAGTTCAACATCCTCATGCTCGTCATCCATATTGGTCCGCCGAATTCTGGCGAGCGGAAGACACACTAAGCGGCTATTCTCCACCTCCTTCGTCCACTAATCTCTTGTATCCGGATACAGCACAGGCTTGACGGTGCTCTCGTACCACTCGTTTGCGGCAATGACCACACCGGAAGCCTGAACAGTTAAAGATCGTGGGTCCCCATGCGGGACGGCATCAAAGAGGCGTCCAGAGACAGTGAGCTGGCCGCCCCTAACCTGCCCGGTCAACTCGGGGGTGGCCAGCTGGCAGTCGGCTGACTCAACTTGGAAGTACTGTTTGAGGACGGAGAATGTCTTCTCTGCGTCGGGTGCCGCGTACCAACACTCGCTTGCTGCAAAAAGCACGCGACGGTTAATGGCTGCCCAGGACCAGGATGGGGCGACAAATTGCTGAGGCAGGTCTGTCGTAAAATCTTTTCTATCGTCGGCCCACCACAGCAGGCCTAGAGTCAATGAGTTGTCCCAAAGTCCAGCAAGATAGCAGGAACTGGGTTGAAGTTTTGCAAATCGTTGTGCAAACCCGGAAAAAGCGGGAAGTTTATTTGTCTCGAATGAACAACTGAAGCCGGAGTATCACTTAACAAAATAAAATCATAACCTTGTAAATCCTGTGGGTGATTTCCTTTGCAATGCCTTGTAATAAAGTTTCGTATTCTTCATATCTTTCGCATTTACAAATCCACATTCGCAAATAGTCTCTTGCTCGCATTCGAAGATGAGTTCTCGTTAAGTGAAGTGAAGCACTCATCCAAACAAAATTCGTTTTTGAAAGATTTAGGCACGATCTAAAAGTGGCTACCACTTCCGCTCGAAATCCAATCCCCTTCGCGGGTAGCTTTGCAAAAAGTCGTAACTGCTTGGGGACACGGCGTAAGCATATGGCTTCCCAGCGGAATTAGCTCCTTCAAAGACAAAGCACTTACTCTAGTTAAATTTAAGAAGTTCAAAGTGATAATTTGATGCTAAGGTTGCGAAGATGATAAGAAATGTATGTTTGTAAATGTCTCCCATAATCGCAAACTCTTGAACCCAATTATTAAAGTTTATCTTAAACGATATAAAAGAAGTCAATCCAAAAATATCAAATACACATCTTTCTGCCACAAAAATAGCGTTTTGATATAACTTTAAGATAGCTAACTACGGAATGAATTGCAAATAATTAAGAAGATTATCCTTAATTGCTTTAAGCAATTGCTTGCCTCTCCAGCAATGATTTAAACAAGTGTAAAAAGCTTTTCGACTAGCTGCTTCAATTAGACGGATATCGCAAAAGCCTAAAATATTCCCGACATTAATAATGCGCGTAAGAAGCTTTAAAATAGCAACATCTCCACATAAGTATATAACAAAGCAGCGCTTAACAATAACGGCAGCTTTAGCCAAAACATCGGACTTATTAATTCTTAAGGAAGCATATATTGTAAAGCCATTACACTATAAAAAGATTAATAAACCTCACAAGCAAAGGACATTTAAGCCAAAGTAAATCAAGTTTAGAACATATAATAAGTCACTTAAGATAAATATACTTATCCTTTAGTAAACATAAAACTATTCCCTTCGAGTCAATCTCATCTACATAATCAAAAACAATAAGCTCAGAAATTTCGATCTTATACAAGCCCATATTTACTTGCGTCCTTATCCAATCAGGAGGCATAGCCCGGCGAATTACTTCGCAAAACTCGCAACATGTCAACTCTAAGAGCTCGAAACTATCGACAATAAGACCAGACACGGGATCGCGGTTTGCAGTCTTGAGACTTTCACAAAGTTCCTCAGTGTCTGGGACAGGGAAGGAAGCCGGCCGGGGCTTGCGCAACGTTATTTTCGAGATTCGGTAAGCAAACTTCAGCTGCTACTCCTTCGACGGGCAAAAATGTCGTCGCTTAAAGTCAATGCTTAACCAAATTCAAAATTAAAATCAAGCCGTTTCTAAAATGGCATTTGCAAGGGTAAGGACAACGATAAGCATTAGGCTATAATAGTAATAATAGTGATGAATTGGGTTATCAAGGTAGTGAGAAATCACGAGCTAAGGTCGCGTCAAAAATCCCGCCGGTGCTTTACACCTGTTGTAATAACTAGATTTAAAGCTAATAAATGAAGCTAAATAATTTGAAATTTTTGAACAAATAATGATTAATTTGCTTTGATTTGATTTGATTTATTTTTATTGGTTGTTTAAAGCTTGGCCTTATGTAGCCCCATTCCTAGCTAACCTAAGTTGATACTAAACAATTAGGAGCCCGATGCGATTCTCTCATCGATCCCGGATATAATTAAAATTCGGCAAGGAACCATTTTCTGCTTCTTGCCTTTGCCCCATGTTTTTGCCCCCTGTCTTTACTCCCTATTTTTGCACCCTATCTCTTATATACAATAAGTAAGATTGTATATGTACTTAATGAAATATGCTTATATCTAGTAAACAGCTACTTTACTTTCGTAAATATAAGTGGTAATTTAAGCGAACTTACTAGCGTAGCAAATAAAAGGCAATGAAACTTCCAACTTTTCTAATATTAAAAACGCCTCATTCACAATCTGGTGGAAATTTGCAATGCTTATTTTAAATTTTTTTGCGATAATAACCCATTTTTAAATATCCTTCTTTAAGTGTTGATTTTCTAATTCTGCTATATACAATATCGCTATAAGCTAATTCGCAACCGCTTTAACATCTTACTTAAATATTAACTTTGCTGCAGCAATATCCTTCAACTTAATAGCCTTACCTATTAACCTTGAATTTTCTACTTCTAATTCCGAAATTCTATTAATAAAGTTTGCTATTAATTCAATGAAAAGATTATTTTAGCGCTAGCATTAGCTTTATACTTTGGGTGACAATTAACTTACGTACTTCTTTTACCACAACTTTAAACGAAACACCAACTTCTCAACATAATTCCATGAAAGCTTTAATTAAATGCTTGCTTAAGTTTTTTTCAAAAAGATGCGTTTTTGCTAGTAGAGATTGCCAAAAATAGGGATCTTTTACGCGTATGATAAGACGAACTTTTAATAAGTTAATTGATATTCTTTACTTGCTTTCTATTATATCTTATTAATATCAAGCAAATTCCGTCATTTATAAGGGCGTAGATCTTACTAATATGCCCCAAAAGCTTTTCACGGTATTTCGTTCTTTATCTGACGCGATCTAGGTTACTTGGTTGAAGCAAAGCTATTTATTTTATAATAAATTTGAATATATTTATAATTGAATTGATTATATAACTTGAATTGATGAGGCATCGCTTTACGGAACCATTTCTAAACCTTAAAACTGTTTAAAGATATCTATTTTTATAGAAATCATTTTTTGGCTCCTTTTGTATAACAAATCTTAGCACAAATTATGAAAAGCAAAGGCGCAATGTTTGAAGTGACAAAGGAGGAGTAATTTAGTAGCGAGAATTAAGAAATTATATGATATTGGCTTATTATAAGAGAATTCAAATGGTACGTAATTGGGTTCCTATAGGCGGGACCAAAAATTCCAAATCTTATTAAGGCTTATAAGGAAAAAACTTAGCTTAAAGCTATTATTGCTAAGTTTTAATATATTAAGCTTAAAAAATTTATGGCAAGAAATATATTATTTGTTAATCAAAATTTATTTAAATTGCTTTTTTATAATCGTAATGTTAATTTATAAGATTTTACATTTAAAACTTTTCTTTGGTAGGTGGAAATACCTACCTTGACATCAGCTCTAATAAGATGTCAGTTTAACAAAGATTTATTATATAAATAATAGCCATTAGCAAAATTATACTTATTTTCTAAATAGAAATGAGGTTACACTTCTTTTGGTAGCATAATTTGCTACGTTTATTTATTTCGTTTGCTGTATAGATAGTAATTATAAATGTAATAATCTTTAACCTCTTATCTCTTTAACTTTCCCTCTAGGCACGACGTCTTAAAAGGTCCATTGATAATCCAAAATGCGGCAGCTTGAGGCTATGCCTCACCTCTTCTCTGCTTTGCCTCCCTGGCCGCTTAAAATCCAACTACGGGGATGCCCATCCTCATAACCAAACTTGAGCAAATAACGCTTAAAGAACTCATTGCCATAGTTAAACTTGCTTATATAAGGTTTAGTTTTGGGTATCCATATGTTAGATAAATTACCCCTGCCGCAATCAGTAGCAGGATCACGTTGTACACTAATGCTTACGCAAAGTTAAACTTGACCCTTTAGAAAATAATGCGCAAAAGCGTAATGAAAGTTAATAAGAAATGCAAGTTTAACGACATTAACACAAACTTAGCATTTAAGATAACGAGATTTAAATCGGAGCCGATAGCAATTCTTGCGTTTACGATAATAAAGGCAAAAGAATCGTTAATGCTATCCCTAACTATTGCTACAATCGCTTTCCCGATCTTATTATTGCGCTTAAAGGCCAAAGATTGCAGCCAACAAATCTTATCAGCCTTCTCCGAGGGGAGAACACTAGCAATAATATTAATAGCTAAAATATTAAGTTGATATCTCATCGCCATAGCAATTGTAACGTTATCCCCTAAAATTATCTAAATGCCTAACTTTTATTCGCATAAAGCAAAAAGCATAAAAGAAGCTTTAAAGCGAAAGGGATTTGTAATCGCAAATTATGCGGCAAGCTTAAAAATAACTTCCTTTTTATCCAAAGCGTACAAAAAATGCAATACCAAAGAGGCGATGCTTTTCCTAAAGGCTTTCCATGTCAAAGCGTTATTAAACCAATAAATATCTATCGGAATATCAAGTGAAAAAATGAAAGTTTCACTACCAATAGCAACTTTATATCAGGTGTTATTAATTAATATGTAAATAGCAAATATACCTTTAAGATCGCGATTAAGTAATTCTTCGATAGTAAAGTTGGTAACAACAGCAATGTTTTATTTTATGCAAAATGTAATAATCGCTTTAGCTATAAAATAACTTAAAAACTTTTCTAATGCTTGCGCGATTGCCCAAATAACCTTCGTCTTTTTTGCATTAAACGCCATAATATTTAAGTTTTTGCCCTTAATTAGCGTGCTAATCTTATTAAAGACCATCACGTTAAAAGCAAAAGCCTCTTAAAAAGCTTCTTCGCCTCCCTTTACTAATATTCCGTATTGAGTTGCCAGTCCAGAATCCACGAATAAGGCCGCTGAAGTTGCTAATCCAATGCCGCAAGGGTAAGCGGCAACAAAAATTGTAATAGCAAAGTGCAATGCTTAAAATACCTAGCTGCTAATATTAACATCTTACTAACTTTCCGGTAATATCCCGCCCTAGCCAAGTCCAAATTAAATAATAAATGTCAATATAGTAATAAAGGTGATAATAAAAACAAAGTATTTTATCAAAATATTAGCAAATCTTTCTATTAACGCTTATTTTGTTTGGCTTTCACGAATCATTTTAACGATTTGATTAAACATTAACGCGCCTGAAATTGCAATAACTTTAACGCTAATTAGTTTATTAGTATTGATTATTTTTGTAAAGATTTGATTGCTAGTATTCTTAATAATAGAGCAAGATTTTTTGGCTAAAGAGCTTTTATCAAATGTGGAGTTGCTTAAGACGATTGTGCCGTCGGCTAGTGGAAAGGCGTCGCAGAAAACTTGAACCATATTTCCGACTTTAAAAAAATTAATATTAATTTTCGCAACGTTAGTTATTGGAAGAGATAATTGGCTATCTTCCGAGTTTGGGTTAGATCTCATAAGTAAAGTTTTTGTTAGTTTGAGCTTTTTGAGCATTGTGATAGTATTGCCGGTTTTAGCTTTGCTATACGCTTTCAAATAATAGCTAACGAAGATGAACATCGTTAAGAATATAATTACATTAAAGTACATCGATAGGTTCCTGTTGGGCTTTCCAGTTTTTTGCGAATTTAAAGTAAGTATAGCGATTGAAGGGAAGTACATTATAAATATATTAGCTAATATAAATAAGTTCATGTTGCCGAAATGATAAAATCTTTGGAGAATTAGGATCTTGCTATTTTGTTTCCATAATGCTTGGATTTTCTTGATCGCTTTAACGTGGAAAATATTAGCAGCGAGGAATATTATAAGCATCGCAAGGAAGAAAAGCGCTCACTTAACGCGATTGTTAGCATTGGCTTATATCTTTTCTTAAAAAAATATTTGTACGCGATTGGTAAAAGGAATTAAGCTTATCTAGACTACGCTGATGAGGAAAGTTGGAATAGCGACAATGAAGTTGAGGAGAGCCGTAGAAGTAGACGACGACATTCGCAAAGCTACATAGCTCGGGACCGCTCTTTAATCGTTGGAAGATGGCATATTATGGCTTTAAATTGGTTATTAAGATTGTAAATGATAATTAAGATATTTTTGATAATAATAATGCTATGTTAAAGGTAGTATATAATTGTTATAATAAAATCCTCATGCGACGGTACCTTATTAATAACAAAAAGCTTTAAGAAAAACAATGATAAAGCTTTTATTACCCGTTGCAAGTAATAATCGCAAAACATACTAATTATTTTGATTATAATTATCTTCTTTATTTGCTCGTTATTTTCTTGTACTTTACTAAATTTAACAATGTTTTCGATGTGATAGCTATATCCTTTATCCTCGATTCTCTTAACAATCTAATCGATATTTTTCTTTAGATCGATAAAGGTAACGGTTACGTTATTTGTAAGTAAATTAACGCTGATATCCTTTAAGAATTTGAGTTCCTACATTTTCTTATTAATGAAGAAGATACATGCCGCGCAAGTTATGTTAGCGATGTTAAGCGCGGATATATACTTTTAAGCTTTGGGGATAGTTATTACTAGTATGGAGATGTTGGTGATTCTATCCCCGTTTCTGGGGTAGTGTGGTCGCTGTTTTACCTACCCTTTCCACCTCGCTTAGGCACTCGAGCATCGAGCTACGTGCTCTAACGCATTAGCCCACACGCCGCCTTAAGCACATTTCAACCCGACATTTTGCCCTCGCCTATTCCAAGTCAATAACCATGACCATCAGAACAGTGAGGGTTGACCACAACGGAAGGTCATCCACATGAGGGGCCCTAACACCCTGTTGAGGATGTATTTAAATTATTGGTCTCGCCATCGTTTTGCTCTTTACTCAATGCCTCCTTACCATCGAATTCTTCTTCCTCCATTCCAGTTCCCGTACCTTTGTACATTCCTAAACTACCAATCCAGGACTTATGAACTGGCACGATCGACGTATCGCCAGACTGGTTGCACACCGTAACAGGTGCCTCCAATTTCTCAAACAACACTACCCCACACTCAAAGCTGCCAAGGAGACGAAGTGGTACAGGCAGTATACAGCAGCACAACTTAGGATCAACTCCCTACGACATCGTGAACAACCTTCTTCCAAAGACGATATCGTCCTTGAACGTCTAATAAGTCTGAAGTTACAATAATCAACAAGCCTCCTTGTATCCTTGCTATTATCACCAAGTGGCAGCATGTCTCTTCCACCACAAAAGCTGCCACGGCGTCACGCCCAGCGTAGGACGCTTCACCATGGCCGCCAAAGAACCCCTCCATTGGACTTACCTAGTGCTAGGGACCCTCCAGCACTCAAATCATCAGCCAAGAAAAGACAGAGATTTCCTCTTTCCGATGGAAACGACTCTAGCGACGCCTCCGATTCCGACTCCGATTCCGACTCGGAGTCTGACTCTGATTCTGGCTACAGCTCCAGCCGTAACCTCGATACAGAAGCCGAGTATTATCGGAAGATCAGGGCCGAGTTCGTAGTCGCCGGCCCAAATCTAGCAAACCCCTGTGACGAGACAAAGGCGATGATGAAAAGAGAAGAACAGATGTGGAAACTGTAGGTCGCTATTGTCGATTGGAAATTATGTACTTACTGATGGCGGCACTTTAGGCATTGCAAGAAGACAAGGAAGGGGGATCCAGTGGCTGCTCTCAAAGGTGCAACCGCGGAAGACTTCAAGACGTTCCTTGTCTGGCGGAAGAAAAGGAAGAATTCGCGTATTAAGAGGCAGGGAACCATGTCCACGTACTGGCACGTACTCAGTATGAACTACCAACGTACAGTAAAGCGCTACATGGATGAAGGGATTCTACTAGACCTCCGCAATGTTTGTTGCTAGACTTGCTAAGAAGAATGTTCTGTGCTGATAAGTTTATAGTGGATTCCTACACTCGGTCTCGATGATTCAGAAAAAGAAAAGTCTGCCCTATACGTAGAAGACTTGTGTGTTCTTCAAAACGGTCTTTGGGTTCGTGATCAAGAGAAATATCCTCATGAACGACTCCGAGTACAGGAGTCTCCGATTAACATTTTCGCTGGCTGTACGTCTACTAGGCCGGCGGCTTTGGTCGGGAAGATACCCCTCCTGTACGAAGATATTGAATTTCATGTCTTCCCTCCCCTGATCAAAGGACGGCGGCCTGCTGTACGGCTCATTCTTAACCTTCAACACATCAAGCGGTCAGGTGGAAAGAAGAAACCGTAAGTGCATATCAATTTTCCTTCTGATGCTTGCTTGAATTGTCTGATCTTATATAGGAAAAAATTTACGTTCCGCGACGATGAAAGTATAATTTGCTGCCCAGTCATATTCATTGTGGCTTTGGCTATCGCAGACAATGCATTCAAGAATAAATTCACATCACTTCGACAGATTTACGATCTTGTTGTTCCGAAAGGAACAGATCGTATTCGGTTGAAATGGGACGACGACTGGGCAAAACGACCTATTTTCCGTGACGTCGAGCAGACGCCAACCAAAGTCCAAATATCGAAGACGAAGTCATTTCCATACGCAAAGCACCGGTACTACTTCGTTCGTCTTGGTCGCACCTGCTGTTTCAGGAAACGGCTCCAATGGTATGACTTGCGAAGAGGATCCGGGAAAGGGTTGAATGGTGAGAACGATCTTCTGCAGGAAATTTGCTAATACAAGTATACTAAATGCGAACGGTATAGAGGCATTGACCCCCGAGGAGAGAAGACACGCCATGGGAAACAGTGGAGACGTATATGAACGACATTACATGCCCTCGTTTATTGACGCCGACTGTCAAGCCATTTACCTTGGAACCACTCGCCGCGAGTATCTTATTCGAGCTGTCGGCCGCCTTGAACGTCATGATGATGCCCCGGATAAGCTGAGTGACACACAAAAAAGGGAGATTTCGAAAAACCCATATATCCTGAAGAAGGTGGAAGCCCGAAAGAGCTACGCACTTAAGATAAAGGAAGACGGCTACTCTACAATCAAGGCGGCCAAGGGTACGTTCTGGTACAAGAAACATCACAAAGCTCAACGCAAGATCAATTGCAAGAAAAACAGATTAAGAAATGAGCTACTCGACAATGCAATCAACAACTTCCACGAAACCGTTCACGTCGATGAAGTAGATCGCCAGATGCGAGGCATTCTTCCCGATACAGAAGTGCTCACGCCGTCGACTATCGAGTATGAGCTCGAAGAGCGGGCCATGGTGGCCAAGCTACTCTTTCAACCGCTTGATGGACTTCATGAGGATCAAGTTTTCGACATAAAAGTCCAACTTGTCCATAATCTGGCGCAGCTCTGCCATCGCCAAGAAACCCCTCGCCAATTCAAAACAGTGCAGTCACAGCGGCATTCTCAGAAAAAATCTTCGTATACTAGTACAGGTACAGACGATGATGACGAGATTTCTCAGGAGGAAGGAGGTGGCACAGTTCAGGGGATGCAGACGGTGAATAACGGGCTATGTACAGAGTCCACATTGTATTGCCCATTTTGCGAACGGGGTCCATTTTCCCGCAAAGATGGTCTGGGGAGGCACGTTCGAGTTCAGCATCTTCAGAGAAGGTTGGCCAACGGTGGCTTCTTGTGTCCTTACAAAGGATGCTCGGATGTCATGGGCAATTCTGTACACTTTCTAAGCCACACAGCACGTAAGCATGAGATATTGCTCTGATTGTGCATCATTTGCATCATCTCGCAAGCAGGATTATTGTACCCAACATAGAGGGAAGGTAGATGGTTGGATTGCACCATTTCTAGGGGGGTAGTATACAAATCAAAAGAATTCCACTCATTCATCAAAGGAATTGCGTGCATCACAGGCAAAGCTTCATCTCGTGATTTCTGCTAACAATGCCATTTAGCGTGCAGTGGGGACCAGCGGAAAAACACGTCATCTTTGCACAGCCACTCTGCAGCTAGATATCCTCATATATTCCCGAACTTATCGAGCTCCCCTCGACTCAGATCGTATCTCGACGCCTTTTGTCCCGGCCGCTTCCCGTTCTATTTCTCTACAGTCAGACAGGTACCGAGACTCAGCAGTTGAAAATCCTCAGCCACTGACTGAAATAGATATAACATAGCTGGAAAAATCACAGACGCTCGAATCAAAGAGCTACAGAGTCTTCGAGAGAGGAAGAATGACATTGCCGAGAAGCTACAAACGAAACAAGATGCTATGCAGGATCTTCTAAACGCTATGGACGAGGCCACCCAAGATTCTACCCAATCTTCTTCAAGAGCAGCATTGGAAAAGCGTGGAAAAAACAAGGGAAAGCCTGTTTTCAGCCATCAAGATGCCCTCGAGGTCAATCAACTTGAGATTGCGCGATTGGAGGAAGATTACGCTGAGGTTGTAAAAGAGTTGGAAGATTTCGAAGCTTTAAAGGATGGTGTTTAAAATTGTTAGCGCGTGATGAGACTTCGATGGGCGTATTTCCAAATCAAATATGACGCTCCAGCCACGAGTACAATACTGCTCCTCCGTAAAGTAAATCTTGAGAGAATTTGTTTCCAGGTGCAAGGCATTTCCATATTCACATCGCTTGCGGGGACAGCAGCGTCTGTAATCCCAAGAGACTTCAGCTCCAAGCCATATGCCACGAAATCTCGAGTCTTCCGCTCTATGATAGCTCGCCGAGTTGGGTCCTCTTCCATAAACCTTTCTATCCGACCTTCTAGATCCTTCTGTCTGTACAGGAAGTGATCGAGATATCGTGCCACGAAATAGTCCATCTCAGTCCAGTTATCCAAGGCAGCTTGGACTAGAATACCTCCATTCTCATGTACTCTCGTCCATTCGTTCGACAACAATAACTCCCCGTTATACATTTTCAGCTCTTGGTCTTTGACAGCTTGCCGAAAGTTGTCTAGTTCGCTGACATAGCGTGTGTATAGCGAGGGAAAGGCCAGGAGATCAGTGCCTCGGTATGTTAACCACGTCGGGGGCATGAAAAATTGAAGAGGAACGACACGGCTCCATTCCCAGTCAAGAAGAGCCACAATGTCCATGTTCTCATTGACCATTATATTGTGGGGTTCCAAATCACCATGCGCTAGCACGAATGGGCCATTGTCGAGCGTATGATCTAGCCACGTTTCTTTCGTGAACTGAGAAAATTGATGGAGATTGTAAAGAGTTTCATTGCCATCCTCTTCATTGTAAACACTCTTTTTGCCCTTCTCAAATGCGTTTTTCGCAATGTTCAACAGCAGACACACATAGTCAGAAGCTGACACCAGTCTACCTCTAGACCCAGCGTGAATACAAGAGGGTTGTAAACCTTCCAGCTCCTGTTCATTCAAGCCAATTGATATCAGCCTCGTACAGACATCGATGCCATTGGGGCCACAAGAGAGGACACCAATAGATGAGAACTCAAGTCGCCTCAGCTGTATATAGATACATGCCAGCTGATTGTAGAGGTGTTGTCGCTGTTCATCTGACAGGGTCTTTAATCCTACTTCAGAGAGTGTTCGGCCTTCGACGTATTCGAGAATCATGAATTGAGTGATGACTCCAGGGTTGTCGCATAGGAGAGAGCATGTTTGAATGCGAGGGATAGGAATTTTCGTTCTTTCAGCAACGAGTCTGAGTGGAAAATCATTAGCATAAGCATTTGTCTTTCTCCCAAGGAAGACGTACTGCATAGTAGCAAACTCCCTCTCCATCTTAGCTTGAGCTCCGAAAGCTAGGCACGGTGACAGAGGCACGCGAACCACCCAACGGTCTCCTCTCTCACTGATCTTCCCATCAATGCGAAACTGAACGAAGAAGCAGATATTGTAACTCCCTCTCTTGGGCTCCTTGAAGAAATCACAAGGGTCGTTATCGTGGTATGAGGATGCTAGGCTACAGATGTCGCCTGGCCTGATAGCATCGATGAATTTGTCACGCGCTCGGTGGATGCGATTCTCGACGATGCGATCTAACATTTGTTGGCAGGTTGGGGAGGGCGACTGGGTTTCAAAGGCGCGTCTAAACATTTCGGGGGCAAATTAGTTGAAGTTATAGACGAGCGCTGGGGAACAATACCTGACAATTGAGACCAACTCCTCGTTTGTTTGCACAAGCGGATGGAACAGTCGAGCTGATGGCGGGGATGTAGTTGTATTTCCTGCTGAAGATGGAACGGAAAGTTGGGAGGGCACTTGACCAAGGACGCAGCCGCTAGTGGGTTAAACAGATAAACATCACGTGACACAAAGAATACTTCTGCTGACACAAAACGTGGTAAGAGAGGCAAGATCGGGCAGGTGCAATCTGAACGTCTGTTCCAGGGGAATAACTTGAGACGGAAGGCACATTCCGCAACCCTAATCATTATTTGTAGCTTCCTCCCATGCGAATGAGATGCTGATGAGTCCCGCTGCCCGCAACTGAATTGTAAGCTCATTTGAGGCGTGTGAGCAGTCTATTTTGAGTTCCATCGTGGTGATAATATTTTTATTTGATAGTCGCGGCTCAGCCGAGTATTGTCGTCGATCTCTTCAACGTCTTCAACCCAATTCTGCATCGGACATCATCGCATGGCGGACAAGAACCTTGACAAATCTGGCTCACCGGGCACACATTGTAGCGAGCAAGGAGGAACAACAATGGCGCCCATTTCGCCTTCTACTGTATATAAGACGCCACAACGCTTGTCCCAATGCCGACCGCGAGAGGCACACAAAGCAATTCTTTTGGACATTGTGCCATCTCGCAACGTTCAGAGAAGCAGCAGTGTTCTCCGACACATCCATACCCAGTAGTCCTCCTTGAGCCAATTCTTCACCTGTTTGCCTATGAACCTAGAAACGCTGTATTCTCTTTGTCTGCTAATCAAAAGGCTAGAGAATTTAGATCAATGACGTCTGCCTCGCATCAATTCCAGTCATATTCCTTGAGCTCTAATACCAATCCACTCGCATGTCTCCGACATTCTATCCAGCTCTCCTCTCTCATCCGGCTCCACCACCCGATACTATTCGCCATGATGACAAGCCTTCAAGGACGTGAGAAAACAGCTCAGGTCAGGTAAGGACTCAATCTCTTCGTCTACTATATTCTCATATCTCACTTGCGTCGCCGCAAGTTGCCCAGAGAAAGCTGCCGGAGGTTGGCGGACCCTTCGAAAGACCTTCCGAGATCGATGCCATTGAGATGAGGTCGTGAAGTCTCCGTAAGCTACGAAGTCAAGTATGGGCAAGCCTTCGGGACCGAACACGCAATCGCAGAGCTCGACAATATCACGATCCACAGTATACTTGTCATTTGTAAAATCTAGGCATCCATCATAAGGACCTCTTCTGATGTGAAGGATTTTGAGGTTCTGTGCCCCTGGCATCAGACGGAACCAAGACTTTGCGTCTGTCAACCGGCAATTCAGACCGAAGAAGTCGAGGTCTAGCTGATACACGCCTGGTGTATCTGAACAACGTGGAGAGAAACCAGTGAACGTTCTATCGGAAGACGTCGGATTGGAGTTGAGTACAAGCTCCTTCAGTGTAGACTGATGGTGAGCAACAGACGTCCAGATGGTCTTCGGATCAAAGGAGCGAGCATCGACGGAGAGATAGAGACGTTTCAACGACTGAAAACCCCGAAGAAATGTATCCAGGGTAGATGGAGATCCGAGCGGGTTTCCATATGTAAATAGCTCGAATGATTTGAGTGTCGGCTGTACGACACGAATGCTAGTCGTCAAGAATTCTCCTACTTCAGGACACTCGTGAAGAGTCAATGATTCAAGTCTGCCGATATTCAAACTTGAGATCGCATCTGAAGTGATCGATTTAAAGACCACTCCTGTCAGGTAGAGGATTCTCAAAGACTGGAACCTGTTTGGTATCTCATGAAATGGTGATTGTCGAGTGGTAAGGCTTCGAATTAAAGCCGATCTCTGCGACCCTTTTACATCGAGTTTCAGATCATGAAGATTTTTTTCATTGCGCAGTAGCACTCCATAGAATTCTGCAAAATCACTCGCGCGGCTAAGTCCCATCCATGATATAGATCGGAGATGTCGGAACCTCCATAGATCTAGAGATTCTCTGCTAGAATTCCAACACGATGGATTTGTTGCAATAGAGAGTGACTTCATACGGCTTTGCTTCAGCGGTAGATATGCGTTTTCGCCTAGCAAGCTTGCTGGTGTGCATGATCCCAGGTGCCAACTAATTAGAAGTGGATCAGAAAAAATGAAAGTGCTGCAGGAAGAGAGGCTCACTGAAAGCCTTCTAAACCGTTTTCTCTCAACTGGTAGAGCAAATCTAGTACGGATGAACCAAACTCTGCAATCGAATCTACAAGAGGCTCCGCGTCGTCATCTGTATCCTCCTCATCGCTGAAGATGTCAGCATCATGCTCGCAATAATACTGTTGCTTTCCATCATAACGTCGTCGAGCGAGCCGTGGATCCCCAATGTGGATGTTCTTGATGTACTGAGCATAGCTCGGGCGACAAACAAGAGTTGAGAGAAGAGGTTCAACGATATTGCGACCCTCGTAAATTTGGTCTTTTGCGATGATCTCTACATTTTGGTAGAGTCTAGGAAGGAAGATACTGTGGAATGATTTTGAGACTTCGCATAAGCTTTTGAGATCGCGCTGCTCGACAATCTGTGCCATGTTAACCGACAAGTGAGAGAGAATCATCTCAGGGTGTTTACCAGCCCGAAGATCATATCTTGAAGCTCGAGGCAGATTCTGTCTAACATTGTGTTGCAAGATACCCGTGGTGATGGAAATCGAGGGGCAGAGATGAAAGATTGAGAAGTCCTTTAAACCATGTGGCGATATATCCCCTGTGCTAACATTTAGATGCTAAGATACAGACAAAAGGCTGAATGCTGGGAATCATTTTTGGTGCCGTTAACTAGAAAACCGAATTGGAAGGGATGAGATGCTGGAAACATAGCAGCCAGGGTAATACAAGGCTTGTAAATGATAACTATTTGATGGTTAGGTGACCACGTACTCATTAGTTATTCCCAGCCGTTTTGTGGTGGTTGTCACTATGTGGATATTTTAAGCGAGGTGGTCATCATGACTATCAACATCGAATGGGGTATCTCTGAAATCCTATCGTCTATTGTCTAACACTAGCCTCGCGTAACTCCGGGTCCACGACACACTAAGCCAGGAAGACACAGGTAAACGCCGACCTTATACAAGGAAGCATACCCAGACACCGAGCGAAGGTAGATAGCTGAATTGCACCATTTCTAGATTAAGGTGGGAGAATGAAAAGATTTCCAGAAAAGATTGTCTCTGGTGAACTGATCACCCCTGGACATTTTGCACTTTTAGATCTGCGGCAAGTCGTTCCCAATGTTGATAGCAAATTTCATTTACCTTACTTATTCAAGTCACGCTTCATCATTCTAACGTCTCTTCAAAAAGCCTATGCATTCTGGTAAATCTACTAGCTTAGCCAAAGACAATCATTCCTTTTTCATATTACCGGACGATACAGGATTGATTGGCGAGAGACGATTTATCTGCGAGATGACCGAAAGAGTAGATGACGAACGATTGACACGACCTTGGAGTGGGAAATATCAAACACAGTCCTACCCTAAACTGCGCTTTACTGAAAGGGGCCAAACGCTGCGAGGATGCAGCATTCCTCCTCGGACGCCCCAGCGAAGACGCGCATCACACCACCTTCCCCCGCAACCTTGCTACTCTATATCTATTCAGCAGCTTCAGTAGACGCTCGGCTCTTGTCGTATTCTCACACCATCTACCACAATGACTTCTCCAATCCAACACCAAAAATCCGTTGAGCACTGTCCCTGTGCCAAGTGCGTTCGCTTGGATAGCTACATAATGCAGCTCGAAGCCCAGCTACCGCCTCTCTACTGCCCCGAGTGCAAACTAGACTTCTTCCACAAAGCATCTCTTGAAGCTCACCAGCTCGACGAACTGCATGTCTCCTGCTACGACTGTAGGGTTGCCTTTCCTACACGAGAGCTATATGCATCACACATGCAATCGCACAATACCGCCTTAGTGCGACCGCTTTCGGCCGCGACACAATTCCGGTGCTGCGACTGCAAGCGTGACTTCAAAAGTGAAGGCGCACTCACGGATCATCTCCGTTCTAGCAGCGTCCATAAACCCGGGAAGGGAGGGAAGAATAAGAAGAATAACAAGCAACAACAAGGGCAACAGGATCAGGGTACCCAGCAAATGAAGTGCGAGAAGTGTAGCAAAACTTTCACGAGTCGACATGCGCTGTATTCACATTTATCGTCGGTGCGACATCATCCACTGAGCAACATCAAGTGTCTAGCAGGCACGAAGTGTGAGAAGCGTTTTAATTGTCCATCAGGGCAGTTGCAACATCTAGAGAGCGGGAAATGTAGGTCAGGGATGACGAAGACAAAGCTTTTTGGTGCTATTGCGACAAAGGATACCGGACGGATCATTACGTCGAGAGGATTTTATGTGCAGACCTTGCTAAAAGACAACCTGTCTGCGTCTGCAAGTTCGGCATCACAGACCCTGAGTCCCATACTGACCCCAACATCGACTGAGTTTCTCGGTTCCTATCCGCCCTCGCCGCCCTCCTTAGTTCTCACGTCTGAATCCACTTTGTCACGCAGCGCAAACTTTCAGGACATACTTTTCCCTCGGCTCCACACTCAAAGTGGTTTCCAGGTATGCCACCTCTGCCCTCCGCCCCGTACTCGTAAATTCAAAGGCAAGGCGGCACTTCAGCAACATCTGTCGTCAAGTGTCCATGCTCAAGTATCTACTTCCCTGCCAGTACTCGACGATATACCGTTCCATTGCCCCCGCACTTTATGGGGCGACGGAAGTCAGACGAGGCCATTGAAGCAATTCTCGACTGCGAGTGGGCTAGTACAGTACCTTGAAAGCGGTACTTGTAATGGGTGAAAAAGAACTTTGCGACGTATGATAGAGTAAGTAGAGGATGAGATGAAGGGTATAAGTTTTCGCGGTCTAAAGCTGCTAAGCTAGAAATAGGGTAGGTCCTACAAACCCTGAGCTTCTCTTACTTTGACTGATAGGCACAGGAATGTTTCCTTATAGCCTGTGTTGCGTGTAACGGCAAGTTGAGGATGTCTCTGCCTTGCGCTCACTACATTGATGGTTATCGGCGTATGTGCTTCACCAAGCTTGCCAAATTTAAATTCACCGATACCAAGTTCGACTTGCCCGTATCTTTTTTCGTTTTATACTGCGATTCTACGATAGGAGGTCTATTAATACTGCTTTGACTCTCGACTCATGCTTATCGTGTCCACAATCTTCGAGGCATAGTACCCTAGTGCTCTCACCCCCGGAAAGGCTGGAGATATGCTGACTCGCAAGGGGAGGAAGAAGGCTGGGATAGGATTTGTAAATCATATCTTGCTTGGCAGCCAACGCACCTCTGTGATTTGAGCGCACAGGTCTGAAACCATTTAGAAATACTTGTCAATTACCCACTGCAATCTCTCAGCTCAGAGTCTGTTAAGTTTGCACCTATTACATGCTTGAATATTGCACTGTCGGCACTCGAAGATGTACGACGTCAACTGACCATGACACTCCTCGAATTGATGAGGACCTCTCACATACTGCCAGCTCTGATGATCGCACAGATGTCGTTGCCTCAAATTCTGGACTGCGTCTTGAATGCGTGCGGCTTGTCGTGGCGGATCTGCAATCGGTCGACGAGCAGCGACAATATTTGCACGAGCAAGAAGCCGGTTCTCGTCCCATGTAGCATATCGACAGGTCTTCCATCTTTCGTCGCAAAGGTAGCAGAATTGCGAGCCGCATTTGCACCTGACATGATCATGAGTAAACATACTTGCATGGATAAAGTGAGAGAACATACGTAATGTGATTGCATCCGACCTCAAGCTCGATGACTCGCCGACAATTAAAGCATCGCTGCCATCCATGCTCCTCGGCTGCTGCAAGGACTTGCTGAAGTCCAGCATCTGCGGGGCAGTCCTCCAGGTGAGATTCGGACTTGCAGACTGTGCAAGTAATGGTGGAGCACTCGGGGCAGGTGGCTTTCTCCTCCAAGATGTTTTCCACCCTGATGAAAGCCGAGCACAGCTGATTAGAACAGTACGTTCGATCCGGAGTGTCGAACTCGATCAATTTGGACTCGAAACTTCTGATTCGCACTCCACCGCCAAACGTGATGGGTTGCTTGCAGCAGCGAGGCGGAAATAACGTGTCATCTGTGAGTGAAGCCTGGAAGAGACCTTGAATACAATCTCGGCAATACTCGTGTTTGCATGGTGTTCGTGCAAGCCGTGACTTAGTTGGGTGAAGTTGATTTTCGTCCTCGTGTGGCTTCTTATTCCCACCAAGCCATCTGGGTGCTCGGTACCTGAGTGAGCCTAGGGAGTGCTTTACAGCAGTGGCATCCTCAGCAACATGCTCAACCGCCGGGGGCCGCGCCGGTTCAGCAATAGCGATATTTCGCCTGGGAGTAACACTATCGATATGATCGTCACCATTTAGTCGTTCTACATGATCGGGCGCATGGGAAAATGCCGACTCCCTCCTGGAATTAGTCCGAACGGCAGGATCGGATTCATCCACAGCTGGGGGAGCTACACCTGCATCGGCGTCTCGTGGGCCTGGAATGCGAAGTACAGCACTATCGTCTCGATTTAGTTGCCGTTCATGGAACGCGATGTATTCTTCCGTGCTTCTATGAACTGGCATGTGTATATGCTCGTCTGCCATAACATCGCTTCGCTTCACCTGGTCCGAAAACTTGATCTGGGGTCTTTGAGCTTCTTCAGCCGCCTCTGACGCTCCGTATGCTAAGCTCTGGGTATGACTGGCTTCCGACTCGTTTGAAGATCCAGAGCGTGCTTTCTCCTCCGCTTCCATAGCGCCGTCCTTCTCCAACGCATCGTGGTCTTCCGTAGACGGCTGAGCACCATCACTCTTCATTGCTCGACCCACTATTATGCATTACAACAATACTCCGTCCATATAAATTACACGTTGTAAATAAGCACAGTCTGGCATTTATATGTGTTTCTCCATTTAATAGGCGTTTTTATAGAGTAAACCCAACGAATGACATGATCGAGTATCTAATCTGCGTGGGTCTGGGCTGAATTAGTAAACTAACATAACCGTCCAATAGAGACAGATTCAAAGAACTTAGGTACATGTACATTAAGAAGTTTATCGTGTCGGACGTTAAGTACGCAATTTCTTCCTTCGAATTCGTTGACAAGACGTTCCTGGCGGCCGTCGCTGCCGTGGATTGGTTTCTATACCAACAAGAACGTCACCAAGCCCGCCAACATCCAAATTGCTGTGCCCTGTCGGGCTTCATCTCCAACGTCCAGAAGATCTATGCCGAATTCAAGCTCCCCTGCCTGTACTGCTCTAGATTGGCCGGTAATGGCCATGAACAAGAACACAACCATCACCACTGTCAAGCCCAGTCAATTTTTCGTCATGCCTGCCTACAATTCCGGTTCCACTCGTCAACTCAGATCACGAAATCGCCAGCTTGCTAGTGACGAAACCCATCGCCTCCCCACCGCGTCCATTGGTATGGCTTCTAAGACTCGAGATATCATCATGAGCGAGCGCATTATCACGGACGGACCATCGCTTGCGACTGACGTCGATGCAGCTATGATGGATGAAATGGCGGCCGGCTCCACACGCGAGGACACAGCCCCAGCCCCAGCCAGCATCATGGATGATACCACACCCACGGGCGACTTCGCACCATCGAACGAGGATACTTCAACCAGTACCATCGGTGAGAGACTGCTCTCGCGACTTGGATCGGGAATTGGGCTGTGCGTAATGGGCTATCTTGGATGCCACCGTGCGAATTGCTCCTGTCGACGACGTCGGCTGAGCATTGTGGTCATTTGTCTGGCTGGGATGGTAGTAACCAGTACCCTGAATCCCTCGAGTCTTGGATTCTCTGACTGGGCGTATGCGAGTTCGGGACCAATCTCGATCCGAAGCTATTCGGTCAAACGAGGGTCATTTCTGCACCAAAGGAAGTCCCTGGCCATACGCTTTCAATAGCGGCTAAGAAGGAGTCTTTACTGAGTCTATGGAGTCGTGGTGGATGGATTGGCGCTATGCCTACTGTTACGGATGAGCTTCAATGTTGGCATCATCTATTCAAGTCCCCACCTTCAGGTCTGAAGTAGCATCTCACCATCGACGCAAACATGGAAGTGTGGTTGATTACATGGAATAAGTACATGATCTAATGCAATATTCCGATGATAAGCATCACATTAAAGGACGTTTCCTGAAGCGCCGATGGCGACAATGGTGATATAGAAACCACTCGCAAATCCAGTTCGGGGATCTACTGTCTGGTCGAGCTAACGCCATAAATGGCTTTGTCCTGGGGGAAGAGCTTTCTGATAGCAAGGCAATTGCCAGGTCTTTTGCTCGCTCAGTGAAATTGCTCCAATCTTCCACGTTGTCGCTGTGATTAGGCTTTATATTGTGCTCTTGTTGGCGGATCTGATGCCAGGTCTCGGCAGATTGAAGCTGTAGCGAGACAACATTAGTTAGATGTCTGCATACTTTAAGGTAGACTGACCATGATCTCTCGATACACATCATCCGGCATACCAAGATATAGGAGAAGCTTTCGTTTCGTACAGCTTAGACTGAGACGGGACTTGGAAGCGATGTTGGTGCATGAAATTGCCTGCATATCGATATTCGACTCATGCGTCTGCTCATGTTCGAGTTCTAGATCGTACGAAGAGCCCGCGCTTAAATGATGTAGATGTTCTATAGGTGTTTGTTCGAAATGCCTATGCTCAAGATCGGTTATCTCTCATGCTAGGATCGGATGAGAAGACGTGAAAGAATGACGAGAGGGACAGCCTACTGGAGTGTGAGAGGGTTGATAGGGAGGTCGAGAGGAACGCCATAATGGGGTGGGAAAGAGTCGAGATTGGATTCGACGGGGACTTCGATAGGGAGATCGAGAGGGACGGTATACTGGAGTGGGGGATGATTGACAGGGAGGTCGAGAGGAACGCCATAATGGAGTGGGAAAGAGTCGAGATTGGGTTCGACGGGGACTTCGATAGGGAGATCGAGAGGGACGGTATACTGGTGTGCGCGAGATTTGACGGTCGGGTGGACAGGGAAGTTGGCGAAGGGCATTTGTCTAGGTGTATCCATAAGAGAAGGCTCTATGAGCTAGGTTGCAAGAATGAGACACGAGTATATCCTGAAGTACTGTAGAAAAGTGTGGATATCGTTTACGAAAGAGAGGTTGCAGTGAGTCTCGAACACTCGAAATACTCTGCCTGAGAATTGGGGAAGTTCATGGAGAAGATTCTAGACTTTCAGACTATTGTTGGCAACCCCATTGCTTTACAAGGGTTTACGAGACCGACTGGAAACCCTCTTACGTACGATCGTGCGAAGTAATAACTTCATAAGTTACCAGCTACTTCAAATGCTAAGTACTTGTAGGAAGGGAGGCCTGGCAAGCTGCAGATGAATGACCTCTGATTTGTCGATTCGCTGCAAGTGTCCCGTGCTGGCGACGAAGTCAAAGCAGGATGGAGTTATCGTCCTCCGTGGCGTATGCATGGTGTCAAACTTGAGAATCTCCTTACATCAAGGACAGAGGTGCGGCACCTAGTGCGATCAACGCGATCAATTCTGACATCGATTTTCGTCAATGTACTTCCACAGGAAAGGCTGCACTTTTGTTTCTTTGCGCAGCACGATCGACCTATTTGATACGTTAACGGAGTCTTACCCATTGCATGCAATTACTCGCAGCGTTGAATAGGTACTCTGTTTCTCTGATATAGAGGCTGCTAGGGCGAGACTGAAAACGCACCCGATTGGGCCGGTTGGGGTCGGGGTCTCAATACTCGTACGATTCTTTCATGGTGTCCACCCTGAAAACTGTTGTTCTTTCAAGGTTTTGATGCCTTGAAACCTGATTAGTGATGCAACTTGGCTCAGCTGTAGCCCGTCGGGGGATGAGTTGGTTTAGATCTTTTGTGAGCCTTATCTTTGGTATTATCCTTTTCTAAGTGCTCTTTAAGATTGCGCGAAACCTTGACTTTAGCGCTGATTTGACACAGCATTGTCGGTAGACGCTAGTAAAGTTGTTCTCGTCTGCTGTCTTGGCTTAACACAACAACCAAATGCGGTTGGTATATTCGAAGCCCCTTGCTGGGCTTTGCAGAGACAATCATGCACTCGTAGCAAAAGAGCATTAATCTTTCACGTGTGATTGCTTTTTGTATCAATGGATCGTTTTCAAGTAAACATGTTCATTTTGTCACTTGGCATTCTTCAAATGGTCTGATTTCCGTCGTGGTGCAGCAACACCTCTCAGCCACCGACGGATCGATATTAGATACAAGAGCAATTTCTGCCTGTTCATAAGGGGCTTACAAAATTCTTGCTCAGTGCGGCTAATGAGTGACATTTGATGCCTTGGTTATTGGATGTCGTTTCTTGCATGATTTACATTGGCCAGCACCCGAGGCGCTTCTGCAAGCAATCGAATAACAGGCTGGGCCAGGCTAAGGGACGAGCCTCGATCCCGAAGTTTTCTATATTACACACAGATCGACGCCTAAACAAAATGATTATCTGCGTTTCTCACTCCAAGTGTCGGAGATGTGTTCGTTAGTGGCTTCGCCATGAGGCTTGGACGGTGAGTTCAAGAGCCTCATAATTATGGGCGTTAATTTCTGGCATATAAGTAGGCCTTGGGCATGTCCATCATCTGTCGAGAATCATTTCCAGGATAATTTCACCTAGGATTGTGTCCTTACTCCAGAAAATATAACTCCATGTCGGACGGAGCAAATCACCTCGGCAGAACCGAACGAGCCGCCGGCGATGGCCAGTCATACGGTTCGCAATTGAATCTTGACCAGCATCCTGACGCATACGAAAAGTGCTGGCGGTACTTTGTTGACCACGGACAGTATTCGAATTCTGTTCGGTCACTTTGCGAGCTCATGAACATCCGACTACCATTTGAAAAACATGAATCCCGTTTGCTGACTGTGCCTTTCTGGTGGCTGCTAAAAGAAAAACGTACCTCCCAAAAGGTGTCTTTGATGCCTTACATGCGTCGCCTTGTTTGTACCGGCAATGACACTGACAAAACTCTCGAGGACTTCTTTGGTAGCTGTTACTCTCGTGGTGTTGCAAATCTACGTAAGCAGGAAAGGCGAAATTACCTTCTGACTGCCAAAAGTACGACTTGGGATATCGTGAAATCAGCCTACGATATGGGCAGCGAGGAGAAGGTCCCATATCTGGTCCCATTGAGAGAAGCGACCGAGGAGGACATTTTGGATGCGGAAAGCCACTGGTCGGAGTGGTTGGCGATGGGAGACTGGATGCTTGGGCCCAGGCGCCCTTCATCTTTGCAATCTATCAAAATTGAAGATCACATTGTAGAACACGAGGCTCGGAACTAGTGTAGGCATGGACGATTCCTGGAGAGTCATAGTGCGGATTTGAAGCTAATTCCAAGCTAGTTTGGCCTTGCTCGCCATGAAACACGCTCTTCTTCCGGCTGGTCGTATCACAGCACCTGTGGATTGGTCGACCTACTTGCACGCATATCAACATCCGGCAGTCCTCCCGATCGGCACAGAAGATCCCACTACGAAAAAGCAAATGGGCTCATCATAGCTTATGCCTCGAAGTAGGTCAGGTTTAAGATACAATTGGTATATTGGTCGGTTCGTAGTTTGACATGACGGCGGGACGCTGTACTCTTGGATGGGGGCCCCATGGAATCTTCCTACATTTGCGCAGATGTGAAGTGGTCTGAATTTAAATTCTATTGAAATTATTTCTGGTTATCAATCAAGCATGCTCACAGGAAAGTGCTGCAGAAATCTACAGGTTCCGCCGTCGTTTCCCCAACCGGACTTTTTTATTATCAAGTAATCTTCTCGTGTGCATCGGAGGAACAAGATTCCCCCAAGGTCACATACTGGCTGCTGGACTTATCGAACTTGAAGTATATTCTTTGTTCATCTTTACTTGATCTTCCTTCGAAAGTTGCCACGGTGACGGTAACAAAGGAGGCGAATGCCCTACGTGCGGTTCGAAGGGCTGAGCATCAAAGGCTTGAGCATCGAAGAATTTAAGCATCAACTGCGAGGTGGACAAATCTGGGCTCCAACATCATGACCATCTGTCGTTTACGCAGAGTGCTCGATTGACAATTTCAGATGAGGAAAAGGATTAAGCTGAAGATTCCAAGGTCATCAAATCTATCGCTCTTCTTCTTTCTTTCGCAGAGGAAGGGCCAGTATCTCTGGTACTGGTCCTGCTGAAAAGCAGGCCCTCGCTCGGTGGTAAATGAGATGGTGGGTGGGTGGAAGACTTCTTGACTTCCTGAGCAAAGACACGATGGGTCTGCAAGACAAACGTGGACTGAGCTCTCTCCACTTTGCCACTCGAGGGATCTGGCTGGAAGGCACTACAACAAAGTCAGCAGATTATTAATGAACACGGAAGCCGATCTCACACTGATAGCAAGTGCTGACGTTTCTCAACAAGGAAACGACCCCTTGCCGCTATTGTTTCAGGAGGAGGTCAAGAAGCTCCAGACTGCCTTTCAAGCTGAGGAGCACCGCGACTACCGTGGTAGGATCTCTGACTGGACCAGAGCGCCAAGCGGGGCTAGTGTGAACTGCTGGACTGGTAAGATCATCAATGCTTGGATGGATCCAATGCCTACGGAGACTCCAATTAATGGCCCCGTAGCGGCTTTTTAGCGCCAATGGCTATGGTGGTCTCTGCTCACTTCCATTTATACCGCGACAACGCGACGCCAATATTTTAAGCTACTGGAACTTAGTTGCCAAGAACAAACTCTGCTTCTCCATATTGTGGCTGTGGCGATCAATAGAGCTTGTATGATCGACCCTGAAACCGCGCCAGAGCACCCCAACTGGCGTTCTGTTGGCTCTGGCGGCCTCCGTCAAGCAGCATCAGAATGCTTGTTTGGAATTGAGCTGGTGGTATCTCTAACAATTGCAGGCAGATTCCCCAGCGCGATGGAACATTCCTTAGATGCTTTCAATGTATACTTTCCTGTTTCAGTCCATCTCCGGGCAGATCTGACGAAGCCTCAGTCCTCCCACCCAATGGAAGTCGGATGGGTGGTGAGGGTCAGTTGAGCGGGTAGACCCTCGCCTATTGAGCACAGCCGCTAGGGTTAACCTGGCTGGTTCGCATGTATCAACAGTGACCACGATCACTCGAGAAAATTTTCCTCGAAAAGGTCCGTCGGCGTCGCTGTCAAGAGGGGATATGCTTAGATGTGCGTATATCTGGACTGAGTCTGCATGATAGGCTGCACCCCAAAGGTCTCCCGGCGCCTGTTTCGGGGACATATCCTTAAATCCGCGTTTGCCTAGAACTAACCTTTAAAAGGATTTCTTCAGAGCATAAAGGATCCATACAATTACTTATCTAGGGCGCCATTGGGGGCATATGCTTACGATCAAGAGCGCCGCAACCTTTGCCCCCTCCAGGCGTTTGGAAGGCGGCATATGCTTAAATCTGCCGATACAGAATCTAGAACGCCACGCCCCAACCCCTCCTCCAGATGCTTGCTTCGGGGGCACATGCTTAGGCGGCAAATGCTTAAATCTGTGTGCGCCCAAACCCAAGAACACCCCTCCCCCTCCGCCTCCGGACACTTGCCTCGGCGGCATATGCTTAAACCTGTGTATATTTAAAATCAAAAAGGCCGCACCTCAATGTAACGGTCCGATATTTACTCGCTGTAAATACAGAAGGCTGTTCTTGATCTCTGATAATCGAGAAGTAGGTGTATTACATAGACGGGGAAGACAGTACTAAGAATCAGAATACTATTCTAAGTTGTGCACGAAGCTCCTATCTAATGGCAGACGTGCCAGTCTTATACATAACCTTCGTTCTCCTTGGGTCCCTTGGATCCCTCGAGATGTTGGATTCTTGGATCCCTGGATATCTTCCTACGATATGGGATTTGGGGATCTGGGGATCCATCATGTGGCCTAGGGTCGCAAGAAACGACGGTAAGTATGCCGTCTGTTGTTTTTGCTATATTTAACGACCAGACGGCAAACTGGCTGCTGTTTTCGGGGGTTTTGGTCGCTGCTTTCCGCAGCCGACTTGCCAAAATCTCGCGCCGCCCTAGCGCTCGCGTACCTCATGGCCAAGGCGGCATGGCGGTGGGGCCCTGGCTGACCTGGCGCAATAACACCAAAAAAAGCGAGTGGATTCAGAACCGCTTCTCTCATCCAACATTTTCTGAGAAGGGGAGCAGAAATGGCTGCCCACCATCCCCTGGGTGACTCAAGATGGCGGCCATCCTATGTCTTCGTTTATCCTCCCTCTCTTCTCCATCTTCTTTCCTCCAAACCTCTCAAACTCAACCATCACCGTCCCTCGCTCTAACTCTCTCCTCCCCCTCCGCTGGCTGCCATTGCTTGGGCAGCAGGCTCCTCCTTCACATCTTCTGCCTTGCTTCTTTATTTTTAATCGCCCTCGCCGTCGTCCCCTTCGGTTGATCCAGTCGATATGTGTCGTCGCCAACAACCAACACCAAGCTCTTCCTCCTCCGACAGCGATGGATCAGACATCGAGAGCTGCTTTCACACAGGGGATGAGCAAGAGGAGACCGACGTTGAGACTGAGCCGACGGGCGTTGATACCGACGTCGACGGAGATGGCGAGGCAGACCTGCCAGATCTGGAGTGGCTCGCTGGAGAGGAGAACGCCCACCCGCCAGAGTACTACCTCGACCAAGAGAACAACTCCGACGAATCCGAGGATGAAGATGAGGACTATAGCGATGGCAGCCTCCTCCTGGATATGATCGAGGGAAATTTCCATCGGTGGGTATCTTATTCTCTTCTTGCTTGCTATCTTTTGCCATTGAATCGCTGATCTGATACTCTTCATAGGTATTGCAAGTATGTATGAAAGGATCCTGCCCAGGTGATGCAGGTCGTCTCTTGCCGTACCCTCAAGGCCTTCTTCGAATGGATATTAAATCAACGTCAGGGGAAGGGTGGAAGGAGGCTTGCAGGCATCCAGTCGGCCAGCACGCTCGGGACATACTGGAAAGTCTTCCGGCTCGTGTACGAACGAGCGACTGGAGAGAAGATCGAGGGGAAGATGAACCGTCATATGCATCGGGTAAGTAGCATTTCCTGTCTGCCCGCTCAATCTAGACCACATCATTATAGATGAGAGCTAATGAAATATTTGTCGCAGGTCCTCAAGAAGCTGGCGAAGAAGTACGGCCTGTCAATGAAGAAGCGCGATAATGTCGCGATGTATATCGAGGATCTCGCAGGCGTCTTGTAGATTAATTTGATTATGACGAAGTGGAGGTATATATATGGCTGGCAGCGGATTCACATTAGCCTCTTCTGCCAGCTAGCTATATTCCTCGCAAACCGATCTTCATCGCTCCTAAAGCTCCGCTATGATGACATCGCGGTGAACTTGCTCCGGGACCCCAGTGGCGGGCCCCATCGGATCCTGATCGAGTTTACGTGCGAGTTTACGAAGAAGTATCTCGATACAAAAGATGCGTAAGTTTGACCTTGGGCCTTATCTCATCCCCCCCCCCCCCCCCCCCCCCCCCCCCCCCCCCCCCCCCCCCCCCCCCCCCATCTCCCTTCCCCGCTCATTCTAGCCGAGACATGCGACTTACATAGAAGCTAGGAATACGTTTGTGCTCCCTAAGATTATCTTTGATCCGTCCCTGATCCTCAGTCCGCACGTCACCCTCCTGGGTCTCATCTTTGCCGACAATGCGTTCTTGGCCCCGAGTCTCACATCGGTTGAGAGGATCAGCGAGCTAGATATCCCGCCTGGCTATGAGCAGCTGCCCTTGCATCCAAAGCCGGAGATGGCTAATATCCCCGTCTTCCGCAAGTCTATCAGGACGCCTTATGGCTGGGAGATCTCGCCCGACCAGCCACTGCCGTACACGACTCTCTTGAAATGGATGAAGCGGCTCGGCGTGCTTACTGGGTTCCTGCAGATCACACGTCCATACTGCCTCCGATACGGTGCAGGCAACGCCTTCAACCAGAGCGGTGGGTATTATGTGGCCCCCTTCTCGCGACCCCGCCCCTACCCGCTGTGCGATGTGCTAACCGTTGACTGACAGGTGACGTGAGCGACGCGCTCCAGAACATGATGATGCAACACGCCAAGATTGACACCTTTATCAAGCACTACCTCCGCCGGACAATTACCGCTGATACGCGAGCTATCGTTTCCGGCTATGAACCTCAGCGCGACCTGATGCGGGCGGCCTGTCGGATGACTCGCTGGATCGATCCCGACCGGCCGCAAGAACTCACGCCCGAGGAATCCCTGTCAGTCAATCAGGATCCCGTCGTCTGCCGCCTTGTTACAGAGCGGGAGAAGTGGAAGCGCCGCTTCCAGGGCACGGCGACACAGCAGCCAGGGTACCGGATCATCGGCCAGGCAATCTTCAACACCAGGCAGCGGCTAAGAGCTGCGCTCCTCAAGTACGTTCAAGAGCGCTGGGATCTGGAACACCCGGTCGACGAGATCGAGCGGCAGCTCTCTGGGCTCAAGCTCAGCCAGGACGTGAAGAGCACTTTGGACTAGAACGATGAGATGCCCCCGCTCTAGAAACGCTTGGCGGAGACGCTGATGACGCTCTCGGGCACGACTATCGAAGAAGAGTTCCGCCGCCGCAATGCGGCTATCGATGCAGTCGCTGCCTACTGCCACTTCCAGGAGGGGAGAGCTGCTGCCCTACCACGCAAAAGGTCGTCTAGGCGACGGACGAGCCCAATGCCGTCGAAGGAGACCAACCCCCAGCTGGCAGCCGCCGAGGCCGAGAAGCAAGCGTTAAGTGACGCTATGTTGTTAGTGTTTACCGAGAAGAGGACCACCACCTGCTTCCTCTGCTTAGGGGAGCAGAGCTTGCCGTTTGAAAAGCGTACTTCCAAGTTTGCTAGTCCGGAGACTTGACAAAGCACTTCAAGCGGAAGCATCTGGCCCACATCAAAGAAGGGGATTGGCTCCAGTGCAAGGTCTGTCGGATGGGGTTGCAGCACAAGCAGCATCTCCAGAATCACGCAGAGAGCATCCACGGGACCGATTCCTAGTACTTTAATGATACACTAAGAGCGCATGGTCATAGAGCTTGCGTTTGCCCCCGTCTTTTCTTTCCTTCTCTGCCCTTTCTCAGTTCCATGCTATTCTCACGGCGTGCTTCTGAAGAAACAAACTCATAGCCAGTTATGCGTTTGCAGGGTTGCTTGCTTGTTCCGAGCAACTTCCTTCAGGGCGAGACCAAATTAGGCGAGGCCCTAGCCGCTGTGTGAGAATGGAAAATTGTTTTAAGGGGGGAGTCAGTTTGTAGGCCACTGATATAGCTCGTAGACTTTATTTTGCTCGAAGTGAGCTTAAGACATACCCAGATTGATTCAAGGCTATGAAGGGCGTCGTATGCCAGTGCCTGCCGGGCTTCCACGTCACTATATGCTCTTGATTTGGCTTGATAGTTGCCATATCCTAGACCAGCGAAATCGCCACGAGCAAGATATGTCACGATAGGAGAGACACATACATTTCCGCCGTATCACAAGATTTAATCCTATTTCGCAACATTTTGTTCCTCTACTTGTTTATAGGACAAGAATCATCCGACTTAGAGAGCTGGGATAGGTGTTCGGCGGCTCTTAGTGGAGATGTCCCACGAACTACACCGGAGCCTATTGTAAAGGGGTGGGAACACGTCCTCAGGTACGCGCAATATAGTCAATGAATACGGTGGCTCTATAGTAAAAGTTTGCAGAAGGAAGAAGTTCATACTGTAATGCTGTCCACAACACTGCCTAGCTACCAATAAAACTGTGGCCGGAGCCGGAAAAACTATAACCCAGTTACATTATGTGACAGGCAGACTCTGCCCCAGGACATCCCTCCCTACCTAGAATAGTAGTCGCCCCATGACTACCTAATCGTTTGACGAGCATAATACAGTTAACATGAAAAGAAAGAAACTAGTATAAAGTAGCAACGCAATACTATGCTAACGTCACTTTGCTTCCTCCGCAAACAACATGCCTTCCACGCCTGCCTCCTCCTTAGCAAGATCGTCCCGGTCGGCTTCTACAGCGGGCATTAGTATACTAAACTGCAAGTACTGGTCCTCGGCACGCGTTCTGCACGCTTGGAGTCCTGCGACCGCATAATATCAACACTACCCCATGAATGACGAGAGTTACCACTCAGAAAGCACCTCGAGGCGAGATATAACCTCCGTCTTGTTGCCTGCAGTTGATAGGCTCTTAATAACCCGCAAAACATGCTGAGGACTCATCACCGTTGCCTCAGAGTTGGCGATGCTGATAGCTGCACGGACGATATTGCGTATATTACGACCGTTGCAATGCAGATCTGCGAGAATATCGCACGCCATGTCGCTGACATTGAGACCAAGCTTATATTGCGCATTTTGGTTGGCGCTCTCGCTCTCTGGCGAAGTGGTGGCTGCTGGGCGGGAGAGAAGCCTGATATTGTCCTGGAGTACTTGCCGCCAAATGTTCTTCCTGGCGGGTTTGTCATGGAATTTGTACTCGATGGTGGCGTGAATTCTGTTGCTGAACGCAGTGTCGAGGTGGGAGAAGCGGTTCGTCGTCATGAACAATAGTCCCTCGTAGTACTCCATAAGACGAAGGAAAACTACCAAGCGTGACTTGTTAGCAATGGGACTGTTGGAGCTGCGGTAATGTATATGACTGACCTCCAACTAGAGCGTTACGATCCAGATTGTTCTTGTCCCGCTTTGCCATGAGAATGTCTGCTTCGTCCAGGAGTACGATTGCGCGCCAGCGGAAGCCGAGTTTGAAAATCCTTGAGAGTCTCGTCTCAAAATTGTCTGCTTGGGTACCCAACTCCCCAGTCGTGACTCGGTACAGGGGTCGCTCTGTCTCCTCGGAGAGAGCCTCTAGGTTTGTACACGCGGTTTCAGTTCCATGTTTGCTTTGCCTTTCGAAGAAGAGGGATGAAGGCAGTACTAACCCGCAGTATAGGTTTTGCCCAAACCCGGCCCACCATGAAGGAGAAAAAGCAGACCGTTTCCTTTTTTAATAATCACCTGCTCCCACCCAACAAAGGATGCCTCCGCGTCTTGGAGGAAGCCTACGACCATGGACCGAATGACGTCCTTCTTCTCACTGCTCAGCTGCAGTGTGGCCCATGTGTTTGGGTAAAACTGGATGGGCTCGAGGTATCTGACGGACGTTCGCACCCACACTTGCTTATCGAGAAGAAAGCCGTGTACAATGTGGTCACAAATCAACATATCTTCTTCAGCGACGTCATCCTTCCGAGCAGCTTTATCCTTGCCCTGCATTGTCTGTAGGTTCCCAGAGTTTGATTCTTGGTTTGTCGCCCTGTCGCCGTTCTCCACCGTAGTTGCCATTGACAGCTGTTCATCTTCAGCTCCTGTTGTCGGTTCTTCGGAAAGTTCTGTTCGTGGGTACCCGAAATTTGGCACGTCCCAGCTAAGAGCGGCCGGGTTCTTGCCTTCACTCTCGTCCTCGGGCCGCTTGTACTTTCTCGACATGAAGTCCTGGATATTCCATGCTACAAAATCCGGTGACTCTCTCGGGTACCTGTCTTCGAAAGCTGTCTGGTCAATGATAAGTCGTCCGTTTGACTAGATAACGTTTATTCATTCAGTCAAGAACATCAACCTCATTGAGAGAGAGGCAAACCGCTTCCGGATACTGAACTCACATTTGTTTGGATTGATTTCACCTTGTCCTCCATGATACGCATGGCTTCTTCGCTGCTCTGTTCGTAACTGTTGTAGGATGCGCCCCCGCAGAGTTCAAGATAGGTATATGCCGCTCTCTGAAGCCTCAGGTATTTCCGTGTACGTTCAATCAGTCGCTCCTTCACTGCTTTCTGAACCTCCGTGCCCAGCTTCTCGAATGGGATGATTTCGAGATCAGCCGTGCTGATGTCCTTAATGCCTTGAAAGCTCGGGATTAGGATTTGTAGTTTCTCGACCCCGAAACGTCCGCTATGGTGGGCGCCTCGTACAACGTTGAATAGTCCCTGTATGCCGCCCTCCGCCGTCAGGACGGGTTGACAGTGTTCGAGCAAGTAGCACCTTTCATCTTTGTCCCGGCGGTAGTAGACCATCTTGTAAGGAGGGAACAGTGTCCACAAGATATCAAATGAAATTTTGCCAACGGGCTCCAGCGTCTCCGACTTGTCAAACACGATACCTAGACACTCCCTAGAGCGGATATACTTGACGAGTAGCTTGAGTTCCTCACGGGTGAGCTCGTCTGTGAGTTCACCGGAGAGATCGCGCAGCTCCTTGTACAGGAAGAAGAGGACGTGATAAGGAGCCGGAATGACAATTGGGTCAGCATCGGTGTTTATGTCGCGAAATTGCCGAGCTTTGTCGCAGAAGATGGCGCGGAGGCGAGGAGACTGAATTTCCAGCTGTAGTCTGCGAGGTCTTCCGTACTGGTTGACCTCGCGCCGCATCAGGATGGCGTAGCTGCTGAATTCTTCATCATCCACCTCGTTCAGGTCGATCTGCTCATCGAAGCTATCAAGTTTTATTCTTCGAACGCCGTAACCGGATTTCCTAGGTAGCTCCAAGATTCGAGCCAGTTCAGGAGGCTTGAACCTGGCGTTACCATCGTGTTCGGGGCCATCGGGAGGAGCTCTTGGCTTAGTTGTCAGGCCGAGCTTTTCATACTCCTCCATGAGCTCCACTAGCTGCGGCTTGTCTGTACTCATCTTTGCTCAGTGCCCAGTTTCCCGGTTCGGTCTTGACAGTTGGCGAAGAAAGTATCAATGTTGAAATTGTGAAGTGTCAAGACATTAGCTGAAGGACAGATTATCAGTTTCGTAATGCAGACTGACATAACATGTAAAACCCGAACATCTCCCAGAAATAGACCTCAACCGCTCTTTTGTTCGAAGGGGGTGGCTAAATAACACCACTCTGAAACCTCGTTCATATCCTGTCCCTAAAGTAGAAAATATCAGGTGCTTTTTCTACCGTATCAGCTACTTTCGAGAGCCTCTATTGGCTGCAAACCCTTTAAGTAGCCAGTTGAGGTGTGAATAGTACAGTACTGTACTGTAGTGATGTGTCAACTCGCAAGGCTACCTGTGCTCATACGATCATCATCATCAATTTAACGCCACAGCCCCGAAGGTGGGAAGCACAAGGCATCAACGCGGGTGGTGGGTGGTGATTCTGTCCAAATCAATGGAGGCTAGTGTCTCGGCGTTGGTAGTTGTCTGTTTGCCTTAGCCTCTGTGCCTATCAGCCTCAAATATCCCCTCAGCTGAACACATACCACAGGCGTGGCGTCCATAATCACACCACTCTCATGCTGAGATAGGATCAGGTTTGAGACATGCACATCGTGAAGGTGGTATACAATTCTGGAAATTCGAAGCGATGACTCGCATTCGTAATGTTATAACATACAGTAACGTGCCGTTAGATGCTGGTGCTTTTCCGACAAGGGCACCCATACTGAACTCGCAGCCATTTTGACTCTCTAACATCGACTTCTCACAACTGTTTGTTCAGCAACTCAAAATCTTCTCAACGATGGCGCAAGCTCCACCAGAGACGTTGGCCTCCACTCAAGGGGATGATGCGGAACCGAAGGAGATCAAGCCGGTAAAGAAGTCAGCTACCTTCAAATCCGTTGCCTCGAAGAAGGGGAAGGATGCATCCACAAGACTCAGCTCCTCCGGGTTGTTCGAAACGGTGGCCAGCGACCCAGAGGTCATGCAGGAAGCGCTCCACATTGCCAGGTACTATCGGGAGAGGAACGCGCAAACCGGCTCAGATCAGAACTTTCCTGAAATCGACTATGTACAGCCGTATGGACTCTCGGAGTCCAATGGCGACGCTGATAAAATCTGGAAAGCCGAAGCAGATCGACTGATCAAGGCCATCAACTCCTCGGGCCCTCTGCTGTACGAGGACCCCGAAGGCTCGAGGATGGAATCCGCCCTGTTAAGCGCATTTTCGGAAGTGGCACAACGAATGGGATGGGCTCTTGCGGTCTACCGGGTTGACTTTGAGGTCGCCATGATGGAGTGCAAAGCGAAATTCTTCGACGCTGCCAAGTTGTTACGGGACTACCGGTTTCTCGAGCGCCGTTTGAAAAACACAAGCAATATTCCGGCCTTGAATGCCGACAACTTGGCGCAGTGCCATGCCCTACTCAATTTGGTGAGCGCGACAATTGCCCGCATCGGCGTCAAGATCATGGACGAGCTTTGGCAGCCTAAGTTTCTTGCGGCCCTCGCGAAGGTCACCACAAAGCTTAAGCTGAGTTGTGCGACACCCCATGCTAGCGGGCAGCGGGCCGTAAGGAATAGCCAGAGGGCCATGGAGACAATGGATTTGAAGGCGAGTATGGGACTTCATGAGTTCGACGACGACGGCATGGACGACGGCGGCTGGGAGAAACCTGTAATCGGCGGAGGTCGACCGGGTGAAGTGAACGAGAGCCCGGAGCGCTCACCGGACTTGAACCTCTCATCGCGGCAAGATGCTCAGTCGTCGTATTTTGTTGAGATGTGGGTCATCAGAGTCTCTGTGCTCCGGCTCATTGGGAGCATCTTCTCCAACTTCCAAGTAAATCCATCATTGGCCTTGTCAGAGGAGGCTTTTGAGATCACGTCGCTCGTATTCAGCACCACCTACAGTCACTCGAGGACGGCAATTTCACAGGATCGGGACGCTGAGATTGTCGCTTCCTCCTCAGCCGCCGCGCTGGATATGACCGACTACGCCATGGAACATATGTGCAACGTGACGAACGAACTCGTCTCGCTTTCGCCACGGCTCTCAAGGGAGGGTCCGCCACACGGCGGCGGCGAGAGCCTGGAGACAATGAGCAACCTGAACTGGGAATACACCGCCGTCAGAGTTGGGGATGTGGGTGCCCAGGGGGTTACGAAGAGGGATTCGCTGCCTGTGAAAACAACTCGTGAGTTCGCAACTCTCGTGGTGTCTCTCTCATGCACCATGCCGGTCGTCACGACGACGTTGGTTAGTATGAGCAACTTTTGCAGCATGCTCACAACGGGCTCGTCGCCGCCGAAACCATCAACTCGGTACACATCGGCCGTGTTCGCATTGACCACACCGGCGTACCAGGACGAGCAGTTGTCTATGACAGAGCAGCGTGGTGTGACGTCCATCTCCAAATCCTTGCTAGCGCGGAATGGAGCGCTGGCATGGAGTCACACAGTCGAAACTGCTGGGATCGTCAGGGATATCAAGGCTTGGAAAGATGCCCCCTCTGACAATGAACTCCTGCGCATAAACGACAGGAAACAGAAACTCAAGGATCTTGACGAACAGATGGACCACGAGTGGGAGATTAATGAAGACTCTATCACTCTGGGCTGTTGGAAGTACTCGACTGGCTGGGGGCTGGCGTGTGCGCTGCTTGTAAGTGGTGGACTGGTCGTTGGATTCACCGTTGGGGAGAGGATCCCCGGCGTGGATCCGTTCAACATAACCGTCTTCGCGTGGGGTTTTGCCGCCTTTATTCTTGTTATCGCCAAGAGCATCCGCGTGACTGACTGGCCGTGGCGTGACTTTTGAGAGGCCGTGTTGTCTGTCGAAGCGTTTCCGAGGTTTGTGCCGTGTCGCGGGGGGTGGAGGCTCAGGACGTTCTTGCATGGCTGCTGCAGAATGAGGCAACTACCGTTATTCGCACTCGGGGGCCCTATAATAAACTTTTTGTGCGCCGTGTCGAGGACGGTCCGGCCTTTTCCATCGATGTCGAGATGGACTTACGGACGATGGCGCTGTGTGGTATCGTCGTCGTTGAGGTGCAAAGCCGCTCAGGGACTGCTCTTGTCTGTCTCAACGCGCGCCCGGGGGTCGTTTACCGGGCGTTCATCCACTCCCAGGACCCGGAAGAGGACAACTGGGTATGGGTATGCGAGGACCCTCCGGAATTAAAGGACAAGAACGCTGCGACTCTCGTACCTAAGCAAATGGGATGGCACAAGGTGGTTGGTGTCTATAATGTCAGCAACCGCAAGTTTCGTTAACCCACATTTTCGCACTAGTCCTCCTCTGGCTAGTCTGCTCGCAAACCTGTATTCGCTTATCTCCGTGCTCTATGGACCCGAACGGCGTCGACGACGACGGCTTTGTTGATATAGACGACATCCTGTCAGGCATACAGCAGAAGAGCATGCTAGCAAGCGCGAGCCCGAATCCGGGTTGCGTAGCCGTATTAGTCGATCATGGAACTCGAGATGGCAGTCCTGCTGATTCAAGCTGCTCCAGTGCGGGAAGCAGTCGAGGTCAGTGTACGACGGAATGATCAAGGCGTTCAATAGGGCAATTGGCTCTCTAGAGAGGAATAGGCAAATGCACGAGGCAAATGCACGAGGTAAATGATAGGCAGTAGCATCATTACCCGCTTTGTTGGCTTCAAAAGGTTTTCGTGAGACTTGTACGATATGTAGGATATGAAGAAATCGAAGCAGACATCTTGCAGTTCTACAGAACTGGTCACTCAGAATGATTCCTATGGTAGCACATGCAAGACGGATAGATCAAACTCATCTCAAAGTATGTTTGATGTGGTCCCATATGGTTCAGCACCCCACGATTGCAATTTTCAAGAGTAGATTTCAAGGCGGCTTTCTTGTCCTCGTCTTGTACGGATTCGATATATTTTTCTGCATCGTCAAGGATTTTCGAGATCAGTGGTACTTTTGACGCCGCCTTCTTGAAATTGGCCGGGAGGCCCTTTTCATCTTCGACAGCCTCGTAGAGTTGATAGGTGGTTTCAATGATCGTGATGATAGAACTTATGAGGCCGAGAACAAGACCCACTTCAGCGCCCGACATGTCTGTTTTACGAGCGCTGGGAAGAGTTAGCACAGTTTTCGACTCGAACGCTGTTTGTAGGCTAAGAGAGAGCAGGCAAACATACCTCAATAAGTCCGGAAAGACAACAGTCTGCTTGTTGATTTGTGCCAACGGAGGAGATGATGAAGTTGGGCTGGAAACTAGGTGGTGAGTCGCAGATGATAAGCGTGGCCGCCATGCTGCCGGAGCTAAACGATGGGTGTGGTTAAGCCGAGAGAAGCGGCTGCACCGAAAGTGATAACATGACTAAGCATTGTCTGAAGTGTCAGACAATCGACCAGAACCCCCAGCATACCTCTAAAGCAGCAACTGATGATCTAAGGCTATAAGATGATAAGCAGCAACACTAACTATATTGGGCCTAATGCTGGTCAAGTGTGGCGCATATAAACTCGAAGATAGTATACAAACTGGACAGTGGAACCGAAGTCCACTGTACTTTACTCTCAAATCTCTGGTCTGAATCCCTGAAATATTGTTCCATCATTGAAGGCAGCTGTGATGTGGTCACGTGCTGATATAGCAAAACATGCGAACTTGATTTTCCGCATGCCCACTAGTCTAACTGGAAGTCTAAAGTGCGCTTCCGTCTTCGAGAGTTCTCTCCCTTGCGATTTCGTGTCCTGGACATAGTTGTTTGAGGAAAGAGAAGGTAGTCGGGAAGAAGGTGCTTTATATATTTTCTAGAAGCTAAGGTTTACGTTAGTATGTGATGAACAGATTTGTGGCAGAGAGAAGTATTGTTTATGGGAGACCTACCACTTATCCCAATACTCAAACGCCTAGCCATTCTGTCAACCTTACATCAAAGCCACATTCTGCGCGGAGAAGATCTCAAGTGGGAGAGTCTACTTACAGCGAATTTCTGGTTTTTGGGACAGATCAGTAACCGCCAACCATGGGAAGTTGCAAAGCTATTGACGGATACAGATCATGCACAATTTCGCGAATTGTGCGCTGACGATTTTCTCGACATCGGAGGAAACGAGTCAGAGAGGTTAAGGGAGATTCTCTCTCGATGGGACAGTCTCCTTTGGGCAGTAAAAATATGCTTAGCTGCTCATCCAGACTCAGTTGAGCCTATTAGCGAAATTTTAGAGGTAACTTCTATCACTCTCTTGGCTTTCTTGCACTGACTGACCTTGCAAAGAACTTGCTTAATGCAAAAACTTTTTTTGCGGAATGGCTCTGCTCCAAGGGCTTCGAGAGGCACATTGTTCTCCCGCAAAATTACCGAGCTTTTGGAAGCTTCTGATCACAAATAACAATTATGCAAACTATCGGGTATCCTGGTCGACGGACGCTGGGTTACCTTTTCTCTACCCTCATCTTTAGACGCTGCGCAAAGCAAAGGATGAAACAGAGAAGGGGAATAGGCTATCTGAGCTATTCCGATTTGTGGCGTACCCAGGATATACTGAGGTGACACGCGGTAGTGGTACCAAATCTGGCAGTGTGCTAGGTGGAGCTGAAGCCGACAACGAAGGTTCACCTGCTTCGAGCAGATTGTGGGTCCCGCTCGCTCCCACATTCTTTCTATTGGGAACTCTGCTACTCAGCCCGCGACGATATTGGGCTGAATTTCGGAATCAAATTAATAAATCGCTGGGACACGACACTGACATGGAGAAAGGTCTGAAGCCCGCTGGATGTTTAGACTTCCTCGACAGGTCATTTGATGAGACAGCCCGTGTAGGATCGAGGCCAGAGAGAGGGGAAAGCGGGGCTGTTTTGAGGAGACCTCTTGTGAAGAGAGTTGTCCGAATGAGAAGGTCTTGGTGTGAGAATTGTCGCAAATTCACTGGCAGAAGTCAAGGTCGGTGCATAGCTTGTGATCAGGTAGGAAGATCATGACGCGTTCTAATTGGAAATGAAGACGAAATGCAAGGAGCATTTGGATCCTCCAGGCGGCCGAAATTCAGAGTTCGACGAGATGAACAAGGTACTGAGGCCGAGGTAAGTGTGGGAATGAACAGCATAGTTCTTCGAAAGAGCAAAGATACGGACAGGGTATCGTAGAAGGTATCAAGGAGACAGATGGATGTCGTTATTGGTCTCCCCAGCGCTCCCTATCCCTATACCAACTTCCTATCATTCATATCATATCCCCTCCACCAATCCTGACCTTGTCGCGTTGAGGCTGGCGCACTCAGCTGAGCAGCAGCCTCGTGGCAATGCGTCGAGTCTCACTAACTAGAGCGCGAAAGACCTGCCAATCGCACGGGCTTGCTGCAGAAACTGGGAAGTCACAGTGATAAGACGTAGGATATTCGAAGCCACTCGATTGAGCATGATATGTTCATGTCGCTGAGAGAGGAGCTGAAGGAAATGCATAGTGAATGACAGAAAAAGTACAATCAGCAATTTGGTGTCCAAGCTTTTACTTTTGCCATGTTCGAATGCTTTAGCCTTAAATCTTAGGCTGACATTTATTCTTCAAATTGTGTCCGCCATGAAATGTGGGGAGAGCGCGGGGTCGCTCTGATCCAAAATACTGTCCCGCATGCCGACCTTGTATGAATTTGCGATCTACAGTAGCCATAAAACTGATGACGAGTTCCAAATTAGTAGTAAGGAGTTTAAAAATCGGATAGGACCCTTTCATAAGTATCGGGAGCAATAAGAGGGTGATAACGGAGCTATAATAAAAGAACTCTCTTGCGACATAAAAAAAGGCTGCCCGCAGATCACGCGTAAGGGCGGCGACACGAACGTATTTATTTAATAGGAGGGATTCAAGAGGTTCAACAGTAGCCACGGAGTACGACTTACATAAAATTATAAGGTGCGTTGTATTATATTTTGATAAATTTGATAAAAGAGATCAATAACTTTGGTCTCTATCAAATTCTGCCATACTCCTGCGCGCGATTTCTACCACAGATTTCATGAATTCAGTCTGGAGGTCGGCCAAACCTCGACGCCCTTTCCCTTTAACGCTCGAGCCCTCCGTATTCAATAATCTCCATATCGGGCTGGCCCTTGAAGACAGCAGTTGCTCCTATCGGCACTTGATCATTCATGATGAAACATCGCTCCTCGTAGCCAAGGTAGATACAGACTACGCCATAGCCCCCCCTCCTATTCCACAGAGGAAAAGTGCCTGTCACAGGGCTTTGACCGTTTGTGTATGGCCCCAAGGTCTTTTTGGTTGCAGGAAGTGCATACGTCTGTTTCAGAGCGTTGTGAGCATTGAGTAAACGCATTGCTTGTAGTAGAGACTACACGCGACGTACCTCCATAGATAACGTGACTCCTCCGCCAGTAGCAGATGCGTTCAGTTCAGAGCCTGTCCAAAGTCGACTTGGTCGGAGTTTAGACACGACGACGGTGATCTGTTCGGTATGCTCATTTATAACCCAAATACAAGGTGGGATTCCTTGGCCTGCTCGTAACACTGCCCCAAAGAATCCCTAGACAACACGTCGGCATCAAGTCGACTATAATAATTTTATGAGGGCTGGACGACATACCTTTACAGCAGACTCGTCAATCTTCGGCCAACTCTGGAGCGTTTTTGGCCACTCCTCGCACTTCTGCGGATCAGGCACCGTCTCTCCGGCACAGGTTCGCGGGTGAAGAGTGAAGGGTATCTCTATAACGTCGAAGCGAATACGATTAGCCTGCTTTACCCTCCCAAAATTCCGCGCTCCTCCGCACGCAATTTGGAATGTCAGATCCTCCAGAGTCGACTTTGGTGTTTCGCCACGTCCAATCTTTCCCTCGCTTTCCACGTGTCGGAGATCTGTAATATTTTCTGTCACAATGAAAACGAGAGATTCGTCAATAGCTTCGCAAACAGGAACACTATCTGGCCAGGAGAAAGCTTGGCCTTCAGCCTCACCTGAACGATTTTGTCCGAAGACATAGGTCAACTGTCGTTTAATCTCGATTCCGCCCGGGTCGGTCTCATTTAGTAGAAAGATCTCGCCAGCGACATTAACATCAAAGATGTTAACGTACAAGGGGCGTTCTCCTTTGTTGTGCAGCCAAATACAAGCCTTCTCGCCCTCGGAGACATGCGTCTCTCCACTTGAAGAAATAGCTCGTCGGCTACCTGCCACTACAACGTCAAAACTCAGTTCAAGATTGTGCTGGAGCCTCTCCGAAGCATCTGGTGCTAGGGCCCGAAACAGTTTTGCTCGTGTCAGTCGTTCGGTAGCACGTATAATCTCATGAGTTTGATGGAGTGGCGAGCAGAACACCTCAATGCCACCTTCGTCGTATAGAGCGACACCATCTTTTTCAAGTCGCACGGAGAGCATCCTTTCCCTTTCTTCACGCATACTGACTCGTAGAAACTTGGACTCCGCAATAGCTTTCTCCAACTCGATCATCTCTGGCGGTATTTTCATTGGTGATAGCCGTAATGCTCTTTCGATCAAGATCGCAATCCCACGCTCTGGTAATGTTTCGCCACTTCGCGTCTCGGTGATATCGCCTATTGAATTGAAGGCGTCTATACTCGAAAGCTTTGCTTTTGCAACCCATGGAGCTTTCGATTCGCGACCGTGCGGAACGAGGGCGAATACATCATTCTTAGCGAATCCAGCGACCCTGCCACCCTTGATCGTGGCTACTTTGTCTTTTACGTCGAAACTGAAGACTCCTGGGTCGGTTTCTTCGAGGGTGAAATGAATGCGCTTGCTCGGTCCCTCAGCACCTGGATGTTGCGGGCTGCTGCTTGCTGCAAGGGCGTCGCGAACGCGGATCATAGTCGTGTGCCAGGATATGTCTTTCCCGGCCGCTTCCTCTAGTGCTATCCCGAGAACTCTCGTCAACGCCCCCTGCCATCTACCTTCTTGATCCGTATGTTCCCAAGCCGTTTCGCCCTGCGTGCCTGCGACGATCCGGACCGTGAAAGGGTTGCCTTCAGGGTGGCCATCGCCTTCGAGTCGAAAATCATGTTGCAATTTGCGCTCGATCTCATCGAAGTCATCGCGATACTGGATTTCTGTAAGAAACTTTGGCGATGAGTGAGAACCAAGCTTTGGATTTCGAGCCATCCGGCCGGAATGACAGCAGTCGAGAATTACCGTGACATTGTGTGTCTTCTTCGTGATCTGCCAAAGCAAGTGCGAAATCTCAACGTCAAAGATGCCTCTGAAGCCTTTGGCATTGCTTTTGTCATAGTCCATTGGGACGATGAACTGCAAAGATTTGGACTGGATGCGGCTGTTACTCACGGGGCTATGTGGATTGACCAAAGCACCGTGACCGGAGTAATAGAACACGATAGCGTCATCTGGCATCGTATGATCGATCAATTCCCTCCACTTCTCCAAAATCTTGTCCCGAGTCGCTTCAGCTGCGACACACTTTGTGATATCATTGAAACCATTGCTTTGTAGGGCCTTTGTCATGGTTTCGACATCATGCTCCGGTCCTTGAAGGCCGCCAAACGGGCTCGCAATGAGCAAGGCTCGCTTTGTTGGAGGCATGTGAAAGACTGGTAGAGAATGTAGGGATTGGAGTTTGTGGGAGTGTTGACTGGACAGTAGGATGGATCTGTCAAACAACAAAGGTAAAATAATAGACAGCAATTTCATAACGGGAGGTCCTTTAATCGACTAGTGCATGACAAACAAAGCGCGCCGAGCAAGCACCGTTCAACGCAGTCAGCCAATCGACACCTGCGGGGAAGCTGCTTTGGACATTGTTCTTCCACTTACGGACCGTACGTGGATGTTTGAGATGTGTACCCAATCGTTGCAATACTGTGCGTCTAGGTAGAGAGTGGAGCTAGGATCTGGTTTTATCGCTTCCGGCCGTGCGCGACGGCGTGCATCTAGGAAGAAAGTGGAGCTAGGGTCTGCAGGGGTCTGGTTGTATCGCTTCCAGCCGGGCGCGACGGAGTGCATCTCAGGACAGGTGAAGAACACCGCATGACCAGCGTAGCATGGAGGCGCGTGGTCAGATGAGGCAAGCCTTCGAGAACGGCTGAAAGTCGTAGCAGTCTATCAGTGCCCTGTTCGACACGTATGAAAACCACAGACGTCCCGCCGTCGATGAAAGATGCAAGATCCAACGATCCTAGCCTAGAGACAAAGCGGAGGTGCGTCTACAGCCGGGAAGACCGATATGCCATGGTGTTGCGTAGGTAGCATGCCATTCGTGCATCATTACTGCTTCCAGCTGTGCATGGAGGGCAGGAAGTCTTCACACAATGTCAACCTGTAATGCCAACAAGAACACGGTCGTTCAACCATGTGACAGGTAGCCGATATCATACACTTCTGCAATAGGTCCGCTAAGCTTGCACAGCTCAAGAAAAGATCACAGGGATTTCGTGCAACAGGGCATTGACACGAGTTACATGTTTAGGCGATATTATAGGTAGGAAGGGGTGGCGTGGGACAGATGCACTCACAGCTCGTGTCCTCGGTGGTGCTCTTCGATAATCGTGGCTTTTAGCTGGGGACCGCAAAGCTTTGTAAACCTTGAGAATAGTGCGCCTCTTCAGCTAGCATTCTGCGGTTCTCGCCGTGATGTTATGCTCCGATGTGATCTCAAAATCTACACATATGTAATCGCAGCTCAGCCAGCTGTGATTAACACTAGCATCGATTTCTATTCAGGCCCGACCGCGCATCTGCAGCTCGGCGTATCCAATTTATTCAAGCTCTTCACACTCGTTAGCAAGACCAAGGGCTCGGAAGGCTACTACCGAAATTGTCCAACACAAATTGGTCGCAGATCACGAGTCTCGGTCCAATACCACTAGCACTTATACACGAGCACGACCGCGTAGCAGTTCCGGTAGTTTCGATTAAAGACTGGACATGGCAACGGGCGGTGACGGTGAGACATTTCCCAAGACTTTGCCCTTATGCAAAGGTTCATAGTGATTAATTTTGTCCAAGCAGTAGCACAAGACCTCTGCCTAGTCCTAAGGCGGGAGGGATCAAACTCCGACAGAGCTATTGAGGTCACTCAAGAGGCCTTCAATCTTACTCCTCAAGGCCATAGCGACCGACCTGCGTTATTGAATAACCTCGGGATCCGTCTCTCTGCAAAGTACTCCCTCACAAGTGAGGAAGCCGATCTCGACAAAGCTATTGAGGTCACTCAAGAGGCCGTTGATCTTACTCCTCAAGGCCATAGCGACCGATCTGCACGGCTAAATAACCTTGGGAATCATCTCTCTGCAAAGTACTCCCTCAAAAGTAAGGAAGCCGATCTCGATAGAGCTATTGAGGTTACTCAAGAGGCCGTCGATCTTACTCCTCAAGACCATAGCAACCGACCTGCATTATTGAACAGCCTCGGAGGCCGTCTCTTTACAAAGTACTCCCTCAAACGTAAGAAAGCCGATCTCGACAGAGCTTTAGAAGTTACTCAAGAGGCCGTCAATCTTACTCCTCAAGGCCATAGCAACCGACCTATACGGCTGACCAACCTCGGAGTATGTCTCTCTACAAAGTACACCTTCACAAGTGAGGAAGCCGATCTCGACAGAGCTATTGTGGTTACTCAAGAGGCCGTCAATCTTACTTCTCAAGACCATAGCAACCGACCTATACGACTAAACAACCTCGGAGAATGTCTCTCTACAAAGTACTCCCTCACAAATGAGAGAGCCGATCTCGACAGAGCTATTGAGGTCACTCAAGAGGCCGTCGATCTTACTCCTCAAGACCATAGCGACCGATCTGCATGGCTGAACAACCTCGGGATCCGTCTCTCTAAAAAGTACTCCCTCACAAATGAGAAAGCCGATCTCGACAGAGCTATGGAGGTCACTCAAGAGGCCGTCAATCTTACTCCTCAAGACCATAGCGACCGACCTGCATTATTGAATAATCTCGGAGACTGTTTCTTTACAAAGTACTCCCTCACAAGTGAGGAAGCCGATCTCGACAGAGCTATGGAGGTCATTCAAGAGGCCGTCAATCTTACTCCTCAAGACCATAGCAACCGACTTATACGACTAAACAACCTCGGAGAATGTCTCTCTGCAAAGTACTCCCTCAAAAAAAAGGAAGCCGATCTCGACAGAGCTATGAAAGTTACTCAAGAGGCCGTCGATCTTACTCCTCAAGACCATAGCGATCGACCTACATTATTAAACAACCTCGGAGACTGTCTCTCTGCAAAGTACTCCCTTACAAGTGAGAAAGCCGATCTCGATAGAGCTATTGGGGCCTACAGTCAAGCGTCAGACTCGCTCGTGGCAATCGTTACAGAGCGACTGCGAGCGTACAAGTGTCTACTACGGCTGTTCATAAAAAGTGAGGAATGGGAAAAGGCTTTAGAAGCTGGATCTGGCGCTATCGAGCTTCTCCCAGCTCTGGCTCCTCGATCACTTCCAAACTCTGACAAACAGCGCGTCTTAATGTCGATCGTCGGCCTGGCCTCCGACGCAGCTGCAGTGGCCGTGCATCTAGGAAAGGTCGTCGAGGCAGTCCAATTACTGGAGCAAGGCCGTGGGGTCCTCATTGGAAACCTTACAGATATACGTTCGGTACCACTAGAGCTACAGCTACAGCACCCTGACCTCGCCGATCGGTTCATACTCCTCCGCGATCGTTTGAGTCTCTCAACTCCAATGGATCAGTCTTTGCTTCCAGGTCTTCAACCGTCGTTCATGCAGCAGGGAGAGGCTAGACGGCAGGCAAATCAGGAGTTTGACTGCCTGCTGCAAGAAATCCGTCGGCAGCCTGACTTCCGAGATTTCTTGAAGCCACCTAGTCAAAAAGAGATCCAAAAAGCAGCGTTGGAAGGTCCTGTCATCTATATCAATGTTAGTCGTTACCGTTCTGATGCCTTGATCATTGAGAACGAGTCTATCCGGTCACTCCATTTACCGCGGCTCGATATTGACTACCTCAATAGTCAGAGAGCAAAACTCTACATGTCTAAATTCCTTGATCAAACCTTGCTCCAGGGGCTTTGGGATAGAGTTACGTGCCCAGTCCTCGAAGCGCTGGAACTGCAGAAGAGTCAAGTCAAGGGTTTCCAGAAGCGTGTTTGGTGGATACCAACAGGTCTGCTCAGTCGCTTTCCTATCCAAGCGGCCGGGTACCATCTGGAACAACCTCCGAGATCGGTACTTGATACTGTTGTATCTTCCTTCGCCTCCTCCCTGAGATCGATCTTGCGCAGTCGCTCAAACCCTGCGAAGAGTTTGTCAAAGCCGGACCGTCTGGTTCTGGTAGCGATGGAAACTACTCCCGGATTTACGCCGCTACCATTCGCCAGAAATGAGGCTGAAGAAGTCAAAAGAATTTGTCAAAGCGCCAACTTAGCAGTCATCGAACTGCATCGCAAGAAACCCGTGCTCGATGCTCTAGCGTCTTGCAAGATATTCCATTTTGCAGGCCATGGTTGTTCTGATCCAATCGATCCTCTGCAAAGCTGTTTACTCCTTGGAGACCGGAAGGAGGATCGGCTGACCTTAGCTAACTTTCTAGGAACTAGCGCTCTTGAGCAGCCGCCTTTTCTTGCGTATCTTTCTGCTTGCAACACCAGTCAGGTCGAAAATGAACGTTTGATAGACGAGGGTCTCCATCTGGTCAACGCATTTCAGCTGGCTGGGTTCCAACATGTGATTGGGACACTATGGGACGTCGACGATAAGCTTTGTGGAGATGTCGCAAGGATCGTGTATAAGCATGTACTAGGGGCCGAGAAAACCCATGAGTCAGTGTGCCTGGGACTTCACACGGCTATCAAGTGGTGCCGAGATCAGTGGAGGGGTCGCGTGCTTCGTGAGACTGGAGAATCGACATATGCTGCTGACCCTGCTATTACAAGCGGAAGGGACTACGGCCAACAGAGTGCAAGGCACACGCGAGGATTCGAATGGGTGCCATATATTCATTTCGGTGGTTAGAGGATAATCCTCTTGCTGTCCATTCTTCCTTGGTATCGTGCCAAATGTGCGTGCACGCAAGCATGTCGCGAGCTAGGTTAGATTTGGCGATATAATCTTATATTCTACCGAATAGAGTATCACATAGTCAGCTTGAAGATTGCGCAGAAAGTTTGTTATATCAAAAGGCCACTCATTCTCATCGTCGCCTGAGAGCTCTACAGGAATTATCCGGAATCTCAGTGTTGCCACCATCGTACGGAAGGGGGTCTCAAGTGGGTCTCGTCCACCGATGAAGTGAGTCCCGGCGAGGGGGATCGCCGAAGCGCTGACGGCCGCGGCCACCTCGCCGGCTTGGATGAATTTGCTTTCTGCTCTGTCGATGTTGTTGTCTGTAGGGGCGTACGTCCCCATGTTGACAAAGAACTGATTGGCTTGGAGGTCAATGAAATCCTGCCAGAGTCTGTCCAGTAGCTTTGCAACGGCTTGCTCCACACGGTCGACAATCGCTTGGATTGACTCCTCTCCAAGCTCGACTGCCGACTCCCCGCCGAATCCGAGGGTATTGACCACTTGACTGAAAGCTTCCCCAAAGAAAATCTCTCCGGCAGCTTTCGCAAGCTGCACGCCCTTCGATACTCGAGCAACAACTGCATTGCATCTTTCCCATTCCCCCAATTTCCGGCGGCTGCCTTCACCACCTCTTCGGTGATCACTACGCCAGCCCCTCGGTCCTCAAGCAACAGCTGCATCACCTTTTCCCCACTCTTTATTCCCCGCGGCCGCCTTCACTACCTCTTCGGTGATCACCACGTCCGCTCCTCGGTGCTCAAGCAATATCAACATCACCTCTTGACTAAACAGAAGCGCAATTATTTCTACTGCCTCTTCTGTAATCACCACATCAGCACTTGAATATTGGAGCAACAGCTGCATCACCTCTTCCCCACTCTCTTCATTTCCCGCGGCTGCCTTCACCACCTCTTCAGTGATCACCACGTCCGCTCCTCGGTGCTCAAGCAACAGCTGCACTACCTCTTTCCCACTCTCTTCATTTGCTGCGGCTGCCTTTACCACCTCTTCAGTGATCACCACATCCGCTTCTCGGTACTCAAGCAACAGCTTTATTACCTCTTTCCCGTTCCCCTCATTTACTACAGACAAGGATAGTGCTTGAATCCCGCCTGTCATCGAGACCCGCCTCAATCAGGCTGCAACAAGATCAGCTGTGATCATTCCAGAACAAAACACCTGTCCATCATCGTTGTTGTCTTAGACTGTGACTGGAGGGAGGAGGGTCTCAAATGGATAGTGGCACTTGCGGCAGTCACTACCCACCGAGGATGGCGTTATAAATAGGGTCAAGTCTGCTCTTGGTGTATATATTATTACATATTTCTACAGTGACATGTTCCACAGACTGTCTTGGGCAATCCACAGTATTGAGTTCTATTGTTCTTCGTGACATGTGATAATTGTATGCAGTGCTTACTATTCTGTTACCATTCAGTCAAAGCCCAAGTTCCATTCTCACCACGCCCAATGCCAATTGACTGGATAGGGTTTCGAGTTTGGGAAAGCCACCGTGGGTAGGATGTGGCGACATTATGAGGCTGGAGAGTGGCTGCGACACCATCGGCGATATGAGAGTTCTGTTTTTAACATACCCCGCAGAAACTAAGTATTCTTTTTCGCTCTTGCATCAAATACATCAGTATTATCACAGTTCCATGTTCCACACACCTCTTCATCACTGTTGTAATTTCCTTGATATCTGAGAACTCTTCTTCTCTGTATGCCGCTTATACAATACTTATGCCAGGAATTTTGAAAGGTGAAGAAAAAGGAAAGAAAGTCGAAAGCCTTGCCGAAGGGCTCAACGCCCTTGAACACTACTAATGATACGATCCGCGCCATTCAAGTTCAGTAACAACGTAACTCAAATTTATGGTACACATATACATTTATTATTGTCGGCCCATCTTCCAGTTTTGATACATACGAGACAGAGACCTTGTATGTTTTTTTGCGATTGTTGTGCGAGACCACTTAATATCTGCAGCTGTTGGAGTAAGGGGCACCTTACGCCAGCGCTACACGTATGCTTGATATCTTCATTGGCGCACATGATTCTGTGAACCAGGTCTGAAATCGCACACTCGTTGAAGGGCTTCACAGACGGCCAGAGTTCCTCCTTCTCCAAGATAGCAATGAACTCCGCTATCCTATAACTCGCTGTACAGTACTTCGGAAACAACATGGAATTGTTGCATGGATGGCATTTTTTCGCTTCTCTTGGGGGCGTTCTCCCACAATGGATGCAATTCTGAAGTGTCATTTCGTGTCCTCTTTTATCCTGCGCTAGCACTGTTATAACAGATTGGACCTGACCATGAAGGTAATTCAATCGATCCTGGATTTTGCTGTTAAGAGCAACTACAAAGACTTAGTTTGGAGAGTTCGTCAGCTCTGCTTCTGACGTACCTGCAGCCACCTCTGGAAAATGGTCCAACCTCTCATCGTCGTCCCAATTTGCGAGAACCTCGAGTGGCATATACTTCACAGCCATTGTCGAAACGGCTGAGAATTGCCTAGGCTCATCAAATCTGTACGCTGCCACCAGGAGCAGCGTCAGTTCCGTCGGAGATCTTTGCCCTGTCCCAAGATCCCTGAACCAGTAGTAGGTCCATGGACGTAATGCGGCTCTACAATCATACTTGTCGCAATGGATTGCAATAGAAGCTAATTCTCTAGCATTCTTGGTAGGATCGATATCGGCTGGAGGGTGGTGATGGAGGATTTCCAAGATGGTTTTCATAGCGAAAGCGTTGTCATCCATAAGTTTGACCGTACCACGCTCCTCGTTGTGCAGATTTTGTCCCTCTCGGAACCTTGATCCGAACATTCCGGCGAAGACGGGAGATGAAAGACGGAGAACATTTGTGGAGACAAGTACTCTGAGAACCTCTTGACTATCGATGTCGTTAATTTCGAGAATTGCATCTCCATCATGGTCGAGTGACACAAGCTCCTGATCAATAACACCACGAGAGAGCGCTGGACACTGTTCGCTTTCCTACTTAATGTGAACTATGATCTTTCTTGTGTCTCTCAACTTACCATTACTGCTTAAGAGTTCATTTCAAGCTGTTGATCGACAGTACTTCAAAATCGGATCTCTTTGTATATGCTTGTGTGAGTAGAATGCTGTATGTTGGAAGTGCGGGGTCAGAAGAGGGGAAAGTGCACGTGCCATGCGTTCTACGTTATCTGTCGTTGATAAGGGAGCGGTGGGTATGAAGTCTGAGGCTACAAAGACGCTGGTAAAGATACAAAAGGTTCGGAATGAGAAGGCAAATTGACATAAAGAGTGATTGATCAATGCAGCCACACCGCATCGAGTGACTTGACTCGTCCAAGTTGCACTTGGATAATGCAATAGGTCTTCATAACCTGTATCTACTTCTTCCTGAGATTCATTTTCTTTACCGGTTCATCCATAGTACCCCTGGTCTGACCTCGAAAATCACTGTCCTCGACCACTGTGCGCCCTTCCACCGCATTTTCTGCGTCGCGAAATTCCATTTCTTTATCAGAAGAGATTTCTTCAGTTGGGGTAGGAGGACGCTTCCTCTTCTTGGTTCGCCGTCTCGATTTCTTGCCAATGCTTTCCTCTCCCAACACGGGTTGTCTTGTGCGATGGAGCCTCTCCGCTTTGTCCAAAAACTCCGCAAGCTGAGGATATGTAATTGTAATGCCTGGATGCTCTTCAGAGTCGAAGGTTGCAACCTCAGAATCAGCGAAGCAGTCGAGGGGAATATGCAATGCCTTGGTGGTATTGATGGCAAATCCATCTGATGATCGGAAAACCTGCAGACGTTAGGCCAACTTCACTAGACGTGTTCAAGACGTACATCACGGTCAATTACTGCTTCAACATCCAGAGTTTCGAGACCTTCCTCGTCGTCTTTCAAGTAGCGGGGCTTCCACATCGATATTCGGGCTTCCTTCTTTGTCCCGTATCCCAATTCAAACCCCACAACTGCCTTGATATTCGCGTTTGAGTATTGGATATAAGTCCATGCCGCCCTGCGTAAGTCTCTGGTATTCTGTGAGCATGCTACCTCATATACCACTCCAGGATACTCCGCTTCGTCATGTTGAAACTGGTCATCCGGCTGTCGTTGGATATAGGGCCGGTCAATGCCGATGTCATCGTCGGAATCGATCTCTCGCAGCTGTATGCTGCCGGACCTCACGCTAGATATTCGTTCTGCGAATCTGGCAGCTTCGTCATTTCCGTCTTTGATGTGTTGCAGTTGAGCTTTGGTTTCTTCTGACACTCGTTCCGAGAAGCTTTCGTGAATTGTTGTCGGCATACGTCTTATGTAGAGGACCTCCTCCAAGGGATTGTATTCTAATCTGTCTTGGTCAGCTCGACTGCTCTAAAATGAGGGCAGTGATTGTGGTGGCATACCTAAGTTTGTCGTTCACAAAACTTTGCAATTCAGGAAGCTGCTGTAGCCTCGCCAACAGACTCTTGTATTCTGAAGGCTTCACCTTCACCTGTCGCGACTGATCCGCCGAAATATAATGCTGGCGTTGTCTGATCAAGTGCAGCACCATGGAGACTGGGGATTTTGGATTGAGTGTTGACGGCGATTCATCAGTTGCTGGAGGTGTCAAAGGTAACCTAGTCTGCCTTTCCGGCGGTGTACCATCCGCAGAATCAAGGACAGTAGGCGTCGAACTCGAGAACCTCTCGTCACTCATTGCTTGGCTGGTGTTGAGTTTCGCTGTTTGTGATGCATTGTTGATGCGGGAAGCCGTCAGATTGTCGGATACGTGCAGTCTCTACGGTAACCTTTATCGCCAGTGAGCGCTATCATGTGACTGGTGGGCACTGAAGCATTACGGCATAATATCCTTGGCTAGGGCCAGAGATCGACGGGCGAAGCAGTGGTCTGGGGACAGCGGTCAATTTAGACATGAGACGAACGTAGTCAATACGGCTGCTTATATAAGTTGTATCAACCAACTCGATCGATCTCTCTTGACCTTGATTCCGTTCAGAGGAGCTATCTTCCTGCGTTTGAAACGAAGAGAAAGCTGATCAGGGAGTTGATCAAGGATTCAATGGCACCAAGTCCATTTATCAAGGATGGCCGAAACCCCAGCTGATTAATGGTTGCCTGTGAACGCGTAACTCACACGACATCACGCTGACAACTCCATTCAGAGTGATCGAAAACTCACATCATATCTTCGTATGCTCATGCAGCATCAACTGCACAAGTACACTACTGTACTTCAATCCTCGTCACGATGTTCTTTGGTTCAGCTTCGACTTTACCGACGAACTCGACTACCTCCGAGATCTGCTGCGTTGTTATGGGAAGCAACTCAATTATATCGAGAGTGTGCTTGTCCGAGAAGCAGAGTGGGAGGAGTTCACGCCTGCACGGTACATGTCGAAGTACCTTTCGCGTCTAGGAGGCCTGAAAAGCATCACGGTCTTGCTTAGGGATGACGAAGATGATTATGACGAGGGTGGTGATGATGATGATGATGATGATGACGAAGACAGAGATAGCGTTCAGGACGTTGACGACGAGAATGATGAAGGTGAACCTGTCGTGGTTGAGGACAAGAGGGAGCTCAGTAGTAGCCATGATTGCAGCAAAGGATTAGATACTGAGGTTGCAAAGCTCCAAGCGCGTGCAGACGAGCTCAAGAGGGAATACGCAGAGCTCTCAAGAAACCAGGAAGGGATATCGAAGGACTTCCGCTGCATGGATCGTTGTGGCACGTTCTACTGACTCCGAAAATGATGTCCGATCATCCGGAATAGCTCCATCTGCACCACATA